>ERZ836358.2374-NODE-2374-length-14620-cov-2.304634_pt1 | contig 14620 bp, 18 predicted proteins | sample MGYA00519942_ERZ836358 | MGnify/ENA primary metagenome ERZ836358 (study PRJEB31850, sample SAMEA3708798) | human gut metagenome | biome: human gut; feature: human-associated habitat; material: faeces | place: China | collected 2014 ...
GGTTCCTGCGCGGCGGCCAGAAAGGCAGCGGCCTGCTCCCGGCTTTCCTGCATGACCGCCCGCCCGGTTTTTTCACCCAGTACCCGGAGAAAAAACTGATCCAGTGCGGCCCACATTTTTTTCTCGTCCCGTTGTACGGACATCTGCGCCTCCCTTACACCACACCGGCCGGCTGGCCGTCCAGATGCGCCTGACGGGCGCGGATGTAATGTTCCAGCACGTCTGCCGTGCCGGGTACGCCCAGCCGGGCGCTGTTGATGACCAGATCGTAGCTCTGGGCGTCGCCCCAGTCGTTTTTGCAGTGCTGGTCATGATAGACGCGGCGCTGGCGATCCTGCCTGCGGATAAATTCCAGCGCTTCGTTTCCCGGCAGGGGCGTCCGCCGGATGCGGAAATCCAGATCGGCCTCGATGAAGATGGACACAAGACACTCGTAATCCGCCAGCACTTCTTCGGCACAGCGGCCCAGCACCACAAAGGATTCCCCTGCGGCGGCGTGCCGGCGCAGCAGGTCGAACTGCATCTGAGCCACGCCGTCCTCCGGCGCGCTGCTGAAGCCCTTGATGCTGCGGTAGAAGGCATTCTGCACGTCCTCCGGCAGACTGCTGGTAGAACAGGGGAGAGCGGGGACGCTCGTCATACTGTTCCAGAGATTTGGGGTCTACGCCCCGGTCCTCGGCGGCGCTTTGCAGGATGCTCTTGTCGTACAGCGGCAGACCGAACCGGTCTGCCAGCGTTCGGGCAATTTCCAGACCGCCGCTGCCGGATTCCCGGCCAATGGCAATGATCAACTGAGACATAGATGTACCTCCTGTAAGGAAAAGATCAGCGCCAGCAGGCCGTAGATCACCGGCTGGTGCAGCAGATAGACCATGAGGGAGCGCCGCCCGATGGCGCCGATCCCCGGCAGGCGGATATCCGGCACGGCGGGGGTTTCAGGCCGCAGGCGGTAGAGATAAAACCCTGCCCAGAAGAGAAACAGCCACGGCAGCAGGGGAAAGTAGTCCGAGGAGACGAAGCTGGGGGCGGGGAAGCCCAGTCCGGCGGAGAGCGTGTTTGCATACCAGTTCCGGGGCAGATACAGAAGCGGGACGCCGGCAAGGCCGAGAAAGCCCTCGTTCACATCCCGCAGCACCAGAAACAGGGCAAAGCTGAGGGCCAGCCCAGGACGGGGCGGGATGCGGAGCAGCAGCGGCCGGAGCGGGATGGTCAGCAGGGCGGCCGATCCCAGAAAGGTCAGCACGCCGAACTGCACCGGCGCTTCCGGCAGCACCAGCAGCGTTGCCAGCGATACGGCGGCGCCGCCGAAAAAGCTCATCAGCCCCGGCGCAGAGGATGGCGCCCCATCTGCCAGCAGAAGCCGGAGAGGAGAATAAACGTACAGCAGATGCTCTGCTGCCAGATCCCAGCCCAGAAGGAACGGTACCAGCCCCAGTCAAGACGGTAGAGATAGACCAGATCCCAGCAGGCATGGTAGACGATCATACTGACCAGCGTCAGCCCCCGGATCGTATCCAGCGTGCCGCTGCGGAGACGGATGGAAGTGGGTTTCATGGCAGAGACTCCCGGAAAAAGAATTTTCTTGCCACAAAAATACCACAAATCTCGCGGCTTTACAAGTATGTTCAGACTTTGTTAATCCAATGGCGCATCAGGCAAAACGGCCATACTGCCCAAAGCCAGCCCCAGCTGCACGCCGGCGCGGAAGTGGAAAGCGGCGTGGCGGGCTTCCAGCGCGTCATGGAGGCCGGAGAGACGGAGCAGCTCCCGGTGCAGCGCCGGGTCGTCCTGACGGCTGTGCAGCAGCGTTTGAAGCTGCTGACGGTATTCCTCGGCGGGATCGTGGGGCTGCGCCGCGTCCGCATTGCGCTGCTCCCGCGCCACCAGACTGAGGAGAAGGTCAATGGTGCCGTTAATTGAATTCATAAATACACCTCCTTTTTAATTACATCATTATACATCATGATATGCAAAATGCAAGCACTTGTTTTAAACATTGCACCATGTGTATACTATATACCATAAGGTGGTGTATATATGGCAGAAGTTGTTCTGGTAAACCGAACGCGGTTTACATCTTCTTTAAAAAATGAATTGCTGGAGCAATTTGATCAGCTGGCAAGGGAAACGCGTATTCCTAAATCACGCTTATTCGATGAAGCCATTGAGGATCTTCTGAAGAAATACGCGGCAAAAGACCTCTGACGATGGGGGAAACCGGGCGGCTGCGCCTGCTTTCCCCGTTTTTCCCTTGCGCGAGCAGGGAAGATGTGTTAGAGTAGCTAAGTCTGTGTATATGAATTCAGGAGGAATATCATGCCAACATTAGAAGAAGAAATTTCCCGGCGGCGGACATTCGCCATTATCTCTCATCCCGACGCCGGTAAAACGACCCTGACGGAAAAGTTCCTGCTCTACGGCGGCGCCATTGCCCAGGCCGGCGAGGTCAAGGGCAAGCGGGCCAAGGCCGCCACCTCCGACTGGATGGAGATCGAAAAGCAGCGCGGCATTTCCGTCACCAGCTCTGTGATGCAGTTTCAGCATGACGGCTTCTGCATCAATATTCTGGACACCCCCGGCCATCAGGACTTCTCTGAGGACACCTACCGCACCCTGATGGCGGCGGACAGCGCCGTGATGGTCATTGACGGTGCCAAGGGCGTGGAGCCCCAGACCCGGAAGCTGTTCAAGGTCTGCGCCCTGCGGCACATTCCCATTTTCACCTTTATCAACAAGATGGACCGGGAGACCCGCGACCCTCTGGAGCTGTGCGAGGAAGTGGAGCGGGAGCTGGGCATCGACACCTACGCCGTCAACTGGCCCATCGGCTGCGGCAAGGAGTTTGCCGGTGTGTATGACCGGGAAAAGCAGCGGATCCTGTTCTTCTCCGGCGAGACACGGGGCAAAAAGGTCAACTCCGTGGAGGCGGCGCTGGACGATCCCGCCATTGACGAGATGCTGGGGGCGGAAAAGGCGGCCAAGCTGCGGGACGAGGTGGAGCTGCTGGGAGCCGGCGAGGTTGTAGACGGCGTGATGGACGTCATCGCCAAGGACTCCAACCCCGTTACCGTGAAGCTGGAGCCGGAAAAGGTCAACGGTCTGCTGGGTACTGACGTGTCCCGTGAGGAAATGGTTCGGATTCTGGAATCTCTGGACTTCACCGTGGAGGGCGACACCATCCATGTTCCCTCCTGGCGTTCCGACGTAGAGCATTACTCCGACATTGCTGAGGAGGTAGCCCGGTTCTTCGGCTACAACAACATTCCCGACACCCTCTCCAACGGTCTCACCGCCCGCCGTGGCCTTACGGACATCCAGCAGACGGAAAACCTGCTGGGCAGCGTGTGCCGCGCCGCCGGGTACGATGAGATCATCACCTACTCTTTCATCAGCCCCACCTATTATGATAAGATCGATCTGCCCAAGGACTCCGCCCTGCGGGATTCTTTGAAGATCCTGAACCCGCTGGGCGAGGATACCTCCATCATGCGTACCACCACCCTGCCCTCCATGCTGGAGATTCTGACCCGGAACTACAACTTCCGCAACAAGTCCGCCAAGCTCTACGAGCTGGGCCGGGTGTACTTCAAGCGGGCCGACGGCCTTGCCGACGAGCCCAAGGTCCTGACGCTGGGCGCTTACGGCGACAATATGGACTTCTTCACCCTCAAGGGCGCCGTGGAAGCCGTTCTGAAGCAGCTGCGGATTGAAAATGTCCGCTTCGCTGCCGACCGTGAGAACCCCTCCTATCATCCCGGCCGCTGTGCCAAGGTCTACTGCGGCGACCGCCTGCTGGGTACGCTGGGGCAGATTCACCCCCATGTGGCGGACAACTATGGCGTCGGCACCGAGCTGTATGCTGCCGAGCTGTGGTTTGACGCGCTGTATGAGAGCAAGGGCGCTCAGCCCATGTATCAGCCCCTGCCCAAGTTCCCTGCCGTCACCCGCGACATCGCCGTGGTTTGCGGCAAAGACGTTACCGTGGGGCAGCTGGAGGACGCCATCCGCAAGGGAGCCAAGGGACTTTTGAAGGACGTGGCTCTCTTCGACATCTACACCGGCGCGGGCATTGCTCCCGGCAAGAAGAGCGTAGCCTTCAACCTCACCCTCCGCTCCGATGACCGGAGCCTCACCGCCGAAGAGGCGGACGCTGACGTGAAGAGCATCCTGACTGCTCTGGAACAGGAGTGCGGCGCAGTCCTGCGGTAAAGCAGAAACCTGATACCCATGATTCAAATTGGAGCAGTAAACTTGGTTTACTGCTCCAATTTTATTACCATTCTGTTACATTTCCTTTTTTCCCTTTACTTCATTTTCAAAACCGAGTATACTAATAAAGTAATAATACCGAATGATTTCTCCGGGCGCTTCTGCAAAACATTCCGGCAGCAAGCACAGCAGGAATAGAACGTGAAAGGCGGTGTCCATATGGATGATTTTACCCGTAAATTCAGCATTGTAGATGAAAAGGACGCAGAGATCCGGCACATTCTGACCACCGTCTATCGAGCGCTGGAGGAAAAAGGCTACAATCCCATCAATCAGATTGTGGGCTACATTCTCTCCGAGGACCCCACCTATATCACGAACCATAACAACGCCCGCACGCTGATCCGCAAGCTGGATCGCGACGAGCTGCTGCAAACGCTTGTGCGCAGCTACCTCGGCAAGTAAGCGAAAAACGTCAGAATAACGACCCTCGGAGACCGTGAACGCGGCCTCCGAGGGTTTGTTGCATTTTTTCGCCCCACTTTTATTGACAAGGGGGGCAAAAAATGCTATACTGCAAAAAGTTACAAAACGGTTACAAAGTTACAAATTGGTTACAAGGACAGGAGTGAGTCAGATGGCAGAAGCTACGGAAGGTCTCGTTTACCGCGGACACCCGCTGCGCCGTGTGGATAATCTCATCTACTACGGCTCGATGGCGGATAAATATATCGTGATGATGCAGGTGTTGGATACCACGCCGCTCAAGGATATCACGCTTGCCAAGCGCGTTTCCATTCAGCTGCAGATGACGGACGCAAGCCTCCGTTCGCGCGACCGTGTGGTCCGCTCGACGGAAAAAGGAAGCCTTGGCGAGGCGATGGAATTTGCCTCCATCTGGCTTGAGCGCGCGCTGAGCGGCAAGATGTAAATAGCCGCCGTGCAGCCCCCTGATTTTATTCACGAAAGGATGACTCAGCTATGAGAAACCATTCACGATGCTTATCGTTCCTGCTTTCGGGCATTCTCTCCGTCAGCCTGCTCGCGCCGCTCTCTTCGGCGCAGGCCGCTTACGACGGTTCGATCCGCAACCTCGTTGACCGCGTGACGGTGCTGACGGAATCCGTTCAGACCGAGAGCGCGAACGAAGAAGAGCTCGCCAAGCTCGATGAAATGCAGGCAGAGCTTGAAGACAAGGCTGACGCCAAGGAAGACGTGAGCGAGACCGAGACCGTCTCCATGGTCGTCACGGGCGGCACGATCAACGTGCGCACGGGTCCCGGCACGAATTACGACAAGATCACGCAGGTGGTCAGCGGCAAGCAGGTCACCGTCGTCGGTGAATCGAACGGCTGGTATCAGGTCACGTTCGACTCCACGACCGGCTGGCTGCTCGGTGAATATCTGCGCGATCCTGCCGACCTCGACGGCACAGTGGGCGCAAAGGTCGTCTCCATGGCGATGCCCTTCCTCGGCACGCGCTACCGCTCCGGCGGCGCGTCCCCCAGCGGTTTCGACTGCTCGGGCTTTACGATGTATCTCTATGCAAAGCTCGGCTACTCGCTGCCCCATTCGGCGACCGCCCAGTATAAGAACTGCGGCTACGCCGTCGCCAAATCCGACTTGCAGCCCGGTGATCTGGTGTTCTTCTCGGATTCCTCACACGCCATCGGCCACGTCGGCATCTACATCGGCAACGGTCAGATCATCCACGCGCGCTACAGCGTCGGCAAGATCACGATCGACAGCCTGTCCGCGAGCTACTATGCTTCCCGCTACGTCGGCGCGAAGCGCATCGCGTGACAGACAAGCTCTTAAGTACATAAAAAACGGAACGGTGAAAACCGTTCCGTTTTTCTTTTTATTCTTCGGTAGATGTTTCCTCGGCCTTCTTCACCTCCGCGGCGCGGATGGCTTCTGCTTCGGCCTTGGCTTCGGCGAGGACTTTTTTCTCGCTCTTTGTTTTGAGCTGCTTTTCGTCGAACTGCGCCCAGAGATCAGGGCGGCGGAGCATTGTGCGCTTGTAGCTCTCTTTTTTGCGCCATTTGGCCACGTTTTCGTGGTGGCCGGAGAGCAGCACGTCCGGCACGCGGCGGCCGTGCCATTCATCGGGGCGGGAATACTGCGGATACTCCAAAAGCCCAGCCCAGTGGGACTCCTCGGTGAAGCATTCCTCCTCGGGCAGCACGCCCGGGACCATGCGGCAGATGGCGTCCGTCACGGCCATGGCGGGAATTTCGCCGCCCGTGACGACGAAGTCGCCCATCGAGAGCTCTTCGTCCACGCACTCGTCGATAAAGCGCTGGTCGATGCCCTCGTAGTGGCCGCAGACTAAAATGAGGTGGTCATACTTATCCTTCAGCTCGCGCGCCACGCTCTGTGTGAACGTGCGCCCGCAGGGGGAGAGGTAGATCGTATGCCCGCGGCTGCCAGCCTCCTCGCACACATGCGCCCAGCAGCGGTACAGGGGGTCTGCCTGCATCACCGCGCCCCGCCCGCCGCCGTAGGGGTAATCGTCCACCTGCATCTGCTTGTTGGTGGTGTAGTCGCGGATCTGGTGCGTCTTGATCGTGATGTAGCCGCGCTCCTGCGCGCGGCCGAGGATGCTGACGTTCATCATCGCGTCGACCGAAGCGGGGAAGAGTGTTAAAATATCAATCCTCATCGGTCTCTAACCCCTCGATCATGTGCACGCTGATCTCACGCGCTTCCTCGTCGATGTCCGTGATGAAGATATCCTTCACCGCGGGGATGAGATAGGTCTTCTCCTCGCCTTTGACCTTGTAGAGCTTGTGGGCGGGGTAGGAGAGCACGTCCACCACCGTGCCGATATACGTGTGGGGGAAGTAGTTATAGACGTTCATGCCGATGATCTCGGCGTCGAAGTGCTCACCTGGCTTGAGCTGGACATCGTTGCGGCGAATGGAGAGCACCTTGCGCTTGAGCGCGGCGGCAGCATCCATGTCGTCGACCTCGGGCAGCTTCATGAGCACCATGTCGCCCTGCACGCGCTTGCTCGTCGGGCGGAAGGGCGCACCGTCCATGTAGAACGTTTTGAACCCGCACAGAAGCTCTGGGCTCACGTCCCAGGGCTGTACCTTGACCTCGCCGCGCACGCCGTGCGTGTTCACGATCTGGCCGACTTCGATATATTCTGGGCGCGCGCTCGGCTGCGGCGCGCTCTTTTTGGAAAAGAGACCCATTGTCATGCTCCTTTGTTTTGTTCTATCCACTCAGTATAGCGGAATCGGCGGGGGATGGCAAGAATAAAAAACGTTCCCGAGAGCTTCTCGGGAACGTTTTTGCAGTTCAGTCTACGATGTCGACAGACACCTTTACGCCGGTGCGCTGAGCATAGGAACGGACGACCGTGCGGATCTCCTTGGCAATGCGGCCCTGACGGCCGATGACCTTGCCCATATCGTCAGGTGCGACGCGCAGCTCCAACGTAAGCTCGTCCGCGCCCTGTTTCTCCGTGACGGTGACATCATCGGGATGCTCAACAAGGCTGCGGGCGATGTAGAGCAGCAAGTCTTTCATTTCTTGCACCCCGGGTCTTACAGCGCGTTGACTTTCTTCAGCAGCGCACGGACCGTGTCGGTGGGCTGAGCGCCGGTCTTGATCCACTCCTGAGCGCGCTCAGCGTCGATCTTGATCTCGGCGGGGGAGACGCAGGGATTGTAGGTGCCGATCTCTTCGATGAAGCGGCCGTCGCGGGGATAACGGGAATCAGCGACGACAACACGATAGAAAGGAGCCTTCTTGGCACCCATTCTGCGCAGACGAATTTTAACCATGGTTACTACCTCCAAAAATAATGTAAATGATTTTGTATTATGATGAAATGCTTGTGCACTTATCAACGGAAATTACTTGAAGCGTTTCTTGCGCCCGAAACCGCGCATCCGGCCGCCGCCGAAGCCGCCCATGCCCTTTGGCATCTTGCCGCCGCGCGTGACCTGCTTGATCATGCTCTGCATCATCTCAAACTGCTTGAGCAGGCGATTGACGTCCACAACCTCGAGTCCGCAGCCGGCGGCGATGCGCTTTTTGCGGCTGGCACCGAGCACCGCGGGATTCTCGCGCTCGTAGGGTGTCATCGAGAGGATGATCGCCTCGGTGTGTGCCATCATCTTGGGGTCAAGCTCGGCGTTTGCCATCTGCTTGCCGAGCTGGCCGGGCATCATGCCCGCGAGCTGTTCAAAGCTGCCCATGCTCTTGAGCTGGACGAGCTGGTCGTAATAGTCGGAGAGAGTGAAGCGGTTCTTTTTGAGCTTTTCTTCGAGCTTTTTCGCCTTTTCCTCGTCGATGCTCTGCTCGGCGCGCTCGATGAACGACAGCACGTCGCCCATGCCGAGGATGCGCTGCGCCATGCGGTCGGGGTGGAAGGGCTCGATCATGTCGAGCTTTTCGCCCGTGCCCATAAACTTGATGGGCTTGCCGGTCGCCGCGCGGATCGAGAGGGCTGCGCCGCCGCGGGCGTCGCCGTCGAGCTTCGTGAGCACGACGCCGTCGATGCCGAGTGCCTCATCAAAGGCGGTGGCGGCGTTCACGGCGTCCTGACCGGTCATCGCGTCGACGACGAGCAGGATCTCGGTCGGCTTGACGGCGGCCTTGATGCGCTTGAGCTCGTCCATCAGCGCTTCGTCGATGTGCAGGCGGCCTGCGGTATCGAGGAAGACCATGTCGTTGCCGTGGTCACCGGCGTACTTGACGGCCTCCTGCGCGATCTGAACGGGGTCGATCTGACCCATTTCGAAAACGGGAATATTCAATTGCTTGCCGACGACCTGTAACTGCGTGATGGCCGCGGGACGATACACGTCGCACGCGGTGAGCAGCGGACGGTGGCCCTGCTTGCGGAAGTAGCCCGCGAGCTTGGCGACGTTCGTCGTCTTACCGGCGCCCTGTAAGCCGACCATCATGACGACCGTCGGCGGCTTGGAGGCGAAGGTCAGCTTCGCATTGGCACCGCCCATGAGCGCGGTGAGCTCTTCACTGACGATCTTGATGACCTGCTGGGCGGGGGTGAGGCTGTCGAGCACCTCGGCGCCGACGGCGCGCTCAGAGACGGTTTTGACAAAGTCCTTGACGACCTTGTAGCTCACGTCTGCTTCGAGGAGCGCCAGGCGCACCTCGCGCATTGCGAGCTTGATGTCCTCTTCGCTCAGGCGGCCCTTGCCGCGCAGGTGTTTGAATGTGGCGTTGAGCTTTTCGCTCAGTCCTTCAAATGCCATGGATGTATTACTCCTTGAGTGCCGCCGCCTCGGCCTCGATCACGCCGGCAAGCTCTTCGAGCTGGCGGTCCTCATACCGGCGGAAGTTGAGCTGCTTGATCTGCTCGGCCGCGTCCGTGATCTTTTCCACGTGGGGCTGAAGCTGCATGAAGCGCTTGATGAGCCCCGTCTTGTCTTCGATCTCGGTCATGTAGTTCTCCGCGCGCACGATGACGTCGCGCACGCCCTGGCGGGAGATGCCGTAGTTCTCGGCAATTTCGGAGAGCGACAGGTCCTCGTTATAGTAGAGATCGTAGAATTCCTTCTGGCGGTCGGTGAGAAGCTCCCCATAAAAGTCGAAGAGCATCGTCATACGAAAGGTCTGGTTTTTCACGGGAAGTTCCTCCTTGTGCAGATTCTTATGTAAAGTTTTATACCTTTACAACATGAATCAGTTTACATGATTTTATCAAAATTGTCAAGGAAAAATCGCAAGAAAAACGTCATGCGAGCAGAAAATTCTTCCGTTTTTGCGCCGGAAAGTGCGGTGTAAGCAGAAAAGAGTGGAATTGTTCACAGTTTCGTGGTATCCTAAGGGCAAATTCTGAAAAATGACCACAGGAGGAATCCGTGATGGAACCGGTCAGACTTGAGATCGCACCCGAGGTGAACCTCGACTATGTGCGCTCAGATAAATTCAAAACGGGGACGCTGAGCGTGCAGCTCATCACGCCGATCAACGAAAAAACGGCGAGCTTTGGCGCGCTGCTGCCGAGCGTGCTGCGCCGCGGCACGATGTCGCACCCCGATATGCGCTCACTGTCCACCGCGCTCGACCTGCTCTATGGCTCGTCCATCGGCTGCACGGTGCGCAAAAAGGGCGAGAACCAGTGCATCGGCTTTGCCGCGAGCTTCATCGACGAGGAATTTGTCCCAGGTGGTGAAAAGCTGCTCGAGCCGATGTGCGACCTTTTGGGCGAGCTGCTGCTCGACCCCGTGACGCGCAACGGCCGCTTCCTGAACGACTATGTCGAAAGCGAGAAGCAGAACCTCATCGACGCCATCCGCGGCATCATCAACGACAAGCGCGACTACGCAGACCTGCGCTTACTTCAGGAGATGTGCCGCGGCGAGCGCTACGGGGTGGACAAGTTCGGCTCCATCGCGCGCGTTGAGAAGATCACGAACCAGACGCTCTTCCGCTACTATCAGGAGTTACTCTCCACCGCGCACTTGGAGCTCTTCTACTGCGGCAGCGCCGAGCGCGAGCGCGTGGAGGAGGCCATCTCCCGCGCGTTTGCGCCGCTTCAGCGCGGGCGTGTCGTGCCGCCGGTCATCGCGGAGAAGAAAAACGCGCCGGAGACGCCGCGCGAGATCACCGAGCGCATGGACGTGACGCAGGGAAGGCTCTCGATGGGCTGGCGCGCATCGACTGCCGACGCGCCCGCGATGATGCTCGCAAATTTGATTTTCGGCGGGTACAGCAATTCCAAGCTCTTTTTGAACGTGCGTGAAAAGCTGTCCCTCTGCTATTATGCTTCTTCCGCCTATCACCGCTCCAAGGGCATCGTGACGGTCTCGTCCGGCATTGAGTGCAGGGATGTGGAGACCGCCAAGCGTGAAATTCTTGCCCAGCTTGCAAGCGTGCAGCGCGGCGAATTTGAGGAATGGGAGGTCGAGGGCGCGAGAGCGTGCCTGATCGCGTCGCTCGAATCGCGCGGCGACAGCGCGGGCCGCATGGAGGAAAATGCCCTCGGTCAGGCGGCCACGGGCATCCGCGAGACGGCGGATGAGCTCATCGCGGCGCTGCGCGCCGTGACGAACGAGCGCATCGCCGAGGCCGCGCAGAGCATGACGCTTGACACGGTGTATTTCCTGACAGGGGAGGACAGCAAGGATGAATGAGAAAAGCTACCCCCGCATCGGGGAAACGGTCCTGGAAAAGACGCTGCCGAACGGCTTGAAGATATTCATCGTCCCCAAGCCCCAGCACCGCAAAAAATACGCCTTTTTCGCCACGCGCTACGGTGGGATGGACATGCAGTTCATCCGAAACGGCGAAAAGTACGACACGCCCGCGGGCATCGCGCACTATTTAGAGCACAAGATGTTCGACACGAAGGACGGCAACGCCCTACAGGTACTCTCGCAAAACGGCGCAGAGCCGAACGCCTTTACCTCCAACGCGATGACGGGCTATTACTTTGACTGCACCGAGCATTTTGAAGAAAACCTGCGCATCCTGCTCTCGTTTGTCTCCGTTCCGTACTTTACGGACGAAAGCGTGGAAAAGGAACGCGGCATCATCGGTCAGGAGATCCGCATGGTCGAGGATTCGCCCGACTGGCAGGTCTACGAAAGGCTCCTTGCCTGCCTGTACCGCTCGTCGCCTGCGCGCGTGCCCATCGCCGGCACGGTCGAGAGCATCGCGGGCATCACGGCGGAAACGCTGTACGACTGCCACCACGCATTCTACTGTCCGTCCAATATGGCGCTGTGCGTTGTTGGCAACGTCGATCCCCACACGGTGATCGCGCTGGCCGAGGAGGTCTTGCCCCGCGAGCGCGGCGAGGAGATCGCACGCTGCTATGGCGAAGAAGAGGACGACGTTGCCGCGCAGAAGGAGACCGTCACGCAGATGGAGGTCGCGCTGCCGCAGTTTTTAGTCGGCTTTAAGTGCGAGACGAACGAGGGTGACCTTTTGCGCCAGTCGCTCATCGGCGAGATGGCGAGCGACGTGCTGCTCGGCGATTCGTCGCCGCTCTACCAGCGCCTTTACGACGAGGGACTCATCAATTCGAGCTTTGGCGGCGGCTTTGACCAGCTGCCGGGCGTCGCGGTTCTGTGCGCCGGCGGCGAGAGCGGGCAGCCGCAGGAAGTGAGCGACGCGATCTTGGAAGAGGCGCAGCGCCTCGCGCGCGAGGGCATCGACCCTGACTTTTTCGAGCAGATCCGCCGCGCGAGCTTCGGCGCGACGCTGCGCGCGCTCAACTCGTTTGAAAATATCGCCATCTCCATGGCGGACGGCTACTTCCGCGGCTTCGATGCGCTCCGGTTCCCCGAGGCGTACGCGAGCATCGAAAAAGCGGATGTCGAGCGCTTCCTGCGCGAAAACCTGACGGACAGCCGCCGCGCCATTTCCATCATCGAACCCAAGAAAGAAGGATAACGATCCCATGAGCTTTTCTGACGCGCCCATCAGCTTTCCCGGCCTTTTCGGCGACTGGCAGTTCACCGTGCCGTCCAAGGCATTGAACATCGGCAACGGCATCTACTGGTACGGCATCATCATTGCCGCGGGCATGCTGCTGGGACTCTATTTCTGCATGAAGCAGGCGCACAAATACGGCCTGACCGAGGACAATGTCATCGACACGGTGCTCTGGGTCATCCCGCTTTCCATCATCGGTGCGAGGATTTACTATGTGCTCTTTTACCTTGACCTGTTCCGCAACAGCGACGGCTCGATCAACTGGTCGTCGACCTACCGCATCTGGGACGGCGGCCTTGCCATCTACGGCGGCGTCATTGCGGGCTTTTTGACGGCGTATCTTTTCAGCCGCCGCCGCAAGATCTCCTTCTGGGCGCTGGCGGACTGCTGCGTGCAGGGACTTTTCATTGGGCAGGCTATTGGCCGCTGGGGCAACTTTATGAACCGGGAAGCCTTCGGCGCGGCGACGGAGCTCCCCTGGCGCATGCGGCTCTGGACGTCGGCCACGACGTATATGGATGTACACCCTACGTTTCTTTATGAGAGCCTGTGGAATGTGATCGGTCTGCTGCTGCTTTATTTTGTCGTGTCCCGCGCCCGCCGCTTTGACGGGGAGAACACTTGCTTTTACTTCATCTGGTATGGTCTCGGCCGTTTCTGGATCGAGGGGCTGCGCACCGACAGTCTGTATCTTTTCCACTGGACGCTGTTTGGTCAGCGCATCCGCGTGTCGCAGGCGTTGTCGCTCGTGATGGTGCTCGTGTGCGCAGGGATCCTCGTCTATCAGTTCAAGGTCAAAAAGGCTGACGGGTCGAATCTGTTTGTCAAGCGTGTGCAGCAGACAACGGAGGCGGAAGAAGCCGCCGCTGAGCCTACCGCGCCGGACGAGAAGCAGTAAGCTCTATGCACTATCACATCGACAAAACCGCCGCGCAGAGCGCGTATTTACAGCTCTATCACCAGCTGCGGCGCGACATCGTCAGCGGTGTTTACCCGCTGGGAACGAAAATGCCCAGCAAGCGCCTGATCGCAACAGAGACAGGCGTGAGTGTCATCACAGTCGAGCATGCGCTGGCAATCCTATGCGACGAGGGGTATTTGGAATCCCGCGAGCGCAGCGGCTTTTTCGTGAGCTTCGCCGCGGCGGACTGCTTTCCGGTCTCCGAGACGGAGACCGAGCGCCGCACGACCGTTTCTCACGGGACGGAGGATGAATTTCCGTTCCCGTCGCTCGCCAAGACGATGCGGCGTGTACTCAGCGAGTACGGCGAGAGTATTCTCGTCAAGTCGCCGAACAACGGCTGCGCCGAGCTGCGCGGCACCATTGCGGCGTATCTCTCCCGCTCGCGCGGCATCAGCGTCCAGCCGGGACAGATCGTGATCGGCTCGGGCGCGGAGTACCTCTACGGACTCATCGTGCAGCTTTTGGGGCGCGAGCGCGTGTTTGCGCTCGAAGACCCGTCTTACGACAAGATCCGCAGGGTGTATCAGGCGCACGGCGTCACGTGCGAGATGCTGCGCCTCGGCAGCGACGGCATCCGCTCCGATGAGCTCACCCGCGCGAGCGCGACGGTGCTGCATGTCACGCCGTTCCACAGCTTCCCGAGCCAGGTGACCGCCAGCGCGGGCAAACGCCGCGAATATCTCCGCTGGGCGGAGGAGCGCGGCGGCTACATCGTCGAGGACGACTTCGATTCGGAATTCAGCGTGTCGAGCAAGAGCGAGGATACGCTCTTCGCCCTCGAGCCCGAGCGCTCGGTCATCTACATGAATACGTTCTCCAAGACCATCGCGCCGTCGATGCGCGTGGGCTACATGGTGCTGCCGCCCGCGCTCTCCGAGCAGTTTCGGCGCGAGGTGGGATTCTATTCCTGCACCGTGCCGGTCTTCGAGCAGTATGTGCTCGCCGAGCTCATCGGCAGCGGCGACTTTGAGCGCCACATCAACCGCATCCGCCGCAGACGGCGAAAAGAATGAAAAAAGC
>ERZ836358.2394-NODE-2394-length-14491-cov-3.632862_pt1 | contig 14491 bp, 9 predicted proteins | sample MGYA00519942_ERZ836358 | MGnify/ENA primary metagenome ERZ836358 (study PRJEB31850, sample SAMEA3708798) | human gut metagenome | biome: human gut; feature: human-associated habitat; material: faeces | place: China | collected 2014 ...
TTAATAAATTACAAACTTTATAATTATATACATATATAAGTATATGAAAATTTAAGATTTTTTTAATATTTACAGCTGGTTTTATTGACACAATTCTTTTATAACATTATAATTATTAGATAAAGATGCGTGAAGATATATAATTTTGCACAAATTAATCTAATTTAAGGAGCGTGATTCCAATGAAAAATATTAAGGTTCGAACAAAGCTTACTATAATTCTGGCTTTAGTAATTGTCCTTGTAACTTCTGAAAGTTTTATTTCTATTAAGAATATGAACCAGTTAAAAGACAAGGCACTTGAAACTATGGACACATCATCAAGACAAAATTATGATGATTCAATTAAAGAGCAGGTTGGTGTTGTCATCTCCCTGTTATCGGAAATCAATAATGAGTATAAGTCTGGTAAATATACTCTTGATGAAGCTAAGAAAATAGCCGCTGATGAAATCCGTCAGATGCGCTACGGCAATGGTGGATATTTCTGGGTTGACCAGTCCGATGGCAAGAATATTGTTCTGCTTGGAAGTTCAACTGAGGGTACTAATCGTATGAATACTAAAGATGCTGATGGCTACCAGATGGTCAAGGAAATAATACGTGTTGCAGTCCAGGATGGTGGTGGTTATACAGATTATGTATTTCCTAAGGAGGGAGAAACAGAACCTTCACCAAAGCGTTCTTACAGCGAATACTTCAAACCTTTTGACTGGGTTGTTGGTACTGGCAACTATACTGATTACATAGACACTGCTATTGCACAGCAGGATGCGGAATTCACCAGCTATGCTTCAAGCAAAGCTATTTCGCTTATTTTATGCAGCGTATGTATGCTTATTGTTGTTGCTATACTCGTTGCTCTCATCGCAATTGATATTACTAAATCATTAAGAAAAATAAAAGAACAATTCGAAGTAATTGCCGGTGGTAATTTTGCCACAAAAATGCAACAGCCTATGCTTAAGCGTAAGGATGATTTCGGACAGCTAGCCAATGCACTTGAAACTATGCGCGAATCTGTACGAAGCCTGTTAGCTCAGGTAAAAAACGAGGCTGCCAATATTGATAAGGTTGTAGAAACTATCGACACTAATGTATACAATCTTAATGCAGAAATTGAAGACGTATCTGCAACAACAGAAGAGCTTGCTGCAAGTTCAGAGGAAACTGCCGCCTCTGCTGAACAGATTAACGGAATGACACAGCAGATTGAAGAAGCTGCAAGGGAAATTGCCATAAGAGCACAGGATGGTGCAACTGAATCCCAGGACATCCATAAACGTGCTGTAAAGACTAAGGATGATACTGTAGAAAACCGTCAGAAAGTTAAACAGATGATGGCTGACATCAGAGTAAATCTTGAGCAGGCTCTTGAAGATGCCAAAGTAGTTGACCAGATTGGTGTGCTTGCCGACTCTATCCTGAATATTACTGCACAGACCAATCTGCTTGCCCTTAACGCTTCTATTGAAGCTGCAAGAGCTGGTGAGGCTGGTAAAGGCTTTGCGGTTGTTGCAGAGGAAATACGTGTATTAGCTGAACAGTCTAAAGATGCTGTAGCCAACATTCAGGCTGTTACAGAAAATGTAAACAAAGCTGTAGGCAACCTGACAAGCGATTCTAACCGCCTGCTTGATTTCGTTGATACTGATATTGTTGAATGTCTTAACGGATTTGAAAAGATGGCTGATGACTATAATATGGATGCTTCCAACATTAACGATCTTGTATCTGATTTCAGTGCAACATCAGAAGAGCTTGTTGCATCTATAAGCAATATCACTCAGGCGATAGATGGAATCACTTCCGCTTCTAATGACAGTGCAACTGGAACAACCAACATAGCCCAGAAGACAATCGTAATCGTAAAAGGCTCAGAAGCTGTTATGAATGGAGCTAAAACCGCAGAAGCCTCTGCTGCTGAACTTCGTAAGAATGTTAATAACTTTGTTATTGATTAATTTTATATATAGCAGGAATTATGGGTGTGGAAATGTTTGTTTCCACACCTATTACATTCCTCTGCTTTATTCTTTTATATTTTTCCTTAATATGCAGATATACCCGGCTCCACAACAATATGAAGCCGGGTATGATTAATTATCTTTAGTTTCTACTTATTGCTAATCTTATTATCCTCATCAATGACTTTAGATACTATCTGCCATTTGTCTGATTATAACAATAAGATAAATAATCTCTTTACTTTATACATTTTTACTTTATACATTCTTCTTTCTTGTTACAGTAGCAATACCTGCTAATGCAATTGCCATCACACACAGAACAGCATACAATGCTATAGGTGTGCTATCTCCTGTTGCTATGCCGCCTGTTGCTGTATTATCAGCATTCTCTGTTGTTACAGCATAATCTGCTATTACGACTGCATATTCAGATGCGTGACTAAAGTTAAGAGATATATTACCATCTGCATCTATTGCACCTGCATTCTGGAATATCATTCTGCCTGTGCTGTCATAATAATAGAGATTACCATATTTGCCAGCATATTCACTTCCTATATTGTATGTAAGACTTGCCTTGAATCCAAAATCTCCACTATATGCAAGTGAAATCTGCTTAACTGGGTTATTGCCAGCAAGCTCTGATATAACATCATCTGGTATTGCATCAGAGTCTGTATCTACCGAAAGGTTAATATCCTTAAGATTATCAGCCTGAATATTATTTCCGTTGATAGTCCATTTATAACCATTCATATCAAGAACAATATCAACATCCTTACCCTTGGCTGCTTCTAACACATCCTTTGGTGCAACTGTTGCATCTGACATATCAACTGTATAAGTATCTCCAGCCTTGGCAGTATTAATTGCAGCTACAGCTTCCTGTATCTTATCAGATGATAACTTAGTTCCTTCATTGTTGCCTTTGTTTCCATCAGTTGTTGTCTGATTATTATCACCTGTACTGCCATTGTTGTCATCAGTAGGTGGAACAGAATCGTCTACTTCAGCAAGTGCCTCGAAATAATATCTTCCAGTATCTGTATTAATGATATATCCATTCTTTATATGACAACAACATCTACCATAAGCTGATTTCAATACATCTAATGTTGCTATTCAACATGCAGGAAAGATTACAAGTGGATATATATCTGCATTTCAATACATCTAATGTTACTATTCAACAAATTTTACGACTACAGTTTATCTCACTTAGTATTATTTCAATACATCTAATGTTACTATTCAACGTGCCTTGCACCTTTCTCCCCTACTTCCATAACGATTTCAATACATCTAATGTTACTATTCAACAGATGTAAACGACTGGCACAACAAAGAAGGAATCGTATTTCAATACATCTAATGTTACTATTCAACAGCACATACACAGAAACACAGGTTAAATTAAGAGAATTTCAATACATCTAATGTTACTATTCAACTCTTTTGCAATAAGCTCTTTAATAAGTGAGTTGGTATTTCAATACATCTAATGTTACTATTCAACGGATTGTTTGGGTGGAGAGTTAAGCGATTATCTTAATTTCAATACATCTAATGTTACTATTCAACAGGGACATAACAGAGTTAAGATATTCCCTCTCGAATTTCAATACATCTAATGTTACTATTCAACCTAACGCCCCGGCTACTGGTGCAACCTTTTGGAATGTATTTCAATACATCTAATGTTACTATTCAACGCAGCAACTATGGCATCCAGTGCTGAACTGTTGTCATTTCAATACATCTAATGTTACTATTCAACCCGACATACACATTCTCAAGTATTGACTTGCGGCATTTCAATACATCTAATGTTACTATTCAACTTTAAGGCGGGTAACCTAGGCATAACGGCAGCCTAATTTCAATACATCTAATGTTACTATTCAACCTACATTATCGTACTGTGTTAAGTTGTTGCTGTCAAATTTCAATACATCTAATGTTACTATTCAACAACAACAAAAAGACATAAAAACAACAAAAATGGCTATTTCAATACATCTAATGTTACTATTCAACTATATAATGCTGAAGACGTTCATTATCGTTATACAAATTTCAATACATCTAATGTTACTATTCAACATAATGGAGTTAATATCTAGTCATTTAGACAAGGTTATTTCAATACATCTAATGTTACTATTCAACATATAAGAAAATAATTAACATACAAATATCTTACTATTTCAATACATCTAATGTTACTATTCAACGGACATATTACACCTTGGACAGAAAACTTTAAAAAATTTCAATACATCTAATGTTACTATTCAACGGTATGACCCAACTGTTGTATACAAGGATGCAGACGATTTCAATACATCTAATGTTACTATTCAACAATGAACTTATAGGTAACAGCAGTAAGACACAGTCGATTTCAATACATCTAATGTTACTATTCAACAGGTGTAGAAATGAGTTATGTTAGTGTACTAGAATAATTTCAATACATCTAATGTTACTATTCAACAGAAAGGAACAAAAACAATGAGATTAAAAGAGATATTTCAATACATCTAATGTTACTATTCAACCTAAATAATTTTTAATTAACAATTTCGTTTTCGCTATTTCAATACATCTAATGTTACTATTCAACAACTTATTAGATAAGCCAGCCGCAAGTGTTATTTCATTTCAATACATCTAATGTTACTATTCAACATATTAATGCCAATATTCATATCAAATATACATTCATTTCAATACATCTAATGTTACTATTCAACGCTAAATTGTTCATCATATTTGGATAATTGACTTGTATTTCAATACATCTAATGTTACTATTCAACGAAACACTTGTTTCTAATGTAGTTATGTCTTTTTATTTCAATACATCTAATGTTACTATTCAACTTATCCTACGACAATCTTTATAGTGGGCGGTTATAAATTTCAATACATCTAATGTTACTATTCAACCCGGGATTGTTAGTACCAATTTGTTTATATAAACGATTTCAATACATCTAATGTTACTATTCAACATTATCATCTCTATAAGCTTTTATCTCTTCACGCATTTCAATACATCTAATGTTACTATTCAACCTTGCTTCTGTATATATTTTAACTAAGTCATTATACATTTCAATACATCTAATGTTACTATTCAACAGGATTATCAGCATTCCATCCTAAATTTAGTAAAATTTCAATACATCTAATGTTACTATTCAACCAACTATTGCAGATGCTTGTTTAGCTCTGTATTCATTTCAATACATCTAATGTTACTATTCAACATCAAGCTGGAGATGATTTCATTGTATTGTCCATATTTCAATACATCTAATGTTACTATTCAACCGACTGCATAAGATTTAGCTACAGTAGCCGCTTGATTTCAATACATCTAATGTTACTATTCAACAGTTCGCTATCCATTAATAATTCATTAAGAGCTAAATTTCAATACATCTAATGTTACTATTCAACTAGACGTGGCGAAAGGCTACGTCTTTTCTTTTGGATTTCAATACATCTAATGTTACTATTCAACTTAATAGCAGTATTGGTGTAATAAACTTAGGGTTATTTCAATACATCTAATGTTACTATTCAACATAATCCAGTACCAGCAGATACCCCAAGTGCCAGATTTCAATACATCTAATGTTACTATTCAACAAAGCGGCAGAGAAGCAGAAAGCCGCCGTATTCGAATTTCAATACATCTAATGTTACTATTCAACCCATTTTCCTATATGTAACAGTGCCAGTCATAATGATTTCAATACATCTAATGTTACTATTCAACAACTATGTATACACACCGACAGTCGAGAAAGCAATATTTCAATACATCTAATGTTACTATTCAACTCTTACCTGTTAAAATATCAAAGTCGAAACTTGTATTTCAATACATCTAATGTTACTATTCAACCCTACAGCGGCGCGCACGCCTCTATGCGCTGCGCGCATTTCAATACATCTAATGTTACTATTCAACCTAAGTTTATGCCAGTTAAGCCTGTGTTTGATTTAAATTTCAATACATCTAATGTTACTATTCAACCAACGATTTTAAGCCATCTATTTTACAGCCAATTCCACTATACCCACTATATTAGTACATTCTCATGAATTTTACCAGCCAATTCAATAATTATTTAAATTTATCTTTATTATTTGTTTAACCCACATATTTACAGGCTTTGTTAATATCTACACTAATAAACCGGCTGGTAATTTATTTAATTATTATATCATCAAATCTTCTCCTGTTGGCTCACCACCATTTCCTAACACTTCTTCCCCAAACACACTGTCATTCTTAAGCTTGACAATACAGATAAAATCCTCATCCTCATTTATAACCTTTTTTAATTCTGCCCTCAGTGAGATAAACCTCGATGGTGTCATATCACCTCTGAATACTGACTTTTGATAATGTGCTAAATATTTTTTACATATCTTAAATACTTTCTGCACTCTTTTTTCGCCAACATCATAAAATAAAAATGCATAATTATAATTCAATTCTTTCTTCATTACATACCTTCTTTCAGTGAAAATGGAACAAAATCTTTTCCTTCCAAAATACTTTTAATTAGTTTATAACAATCCAGCTTTAATGCTGTTCTGTACGATACTTTTCTTTTTAGTACCGGATGTGTAAATACACTTTCCATTCTGTCTTCAAAAGCCTGCACAAATATTTTTCTTCCATCTTCATTTAAAATGCAGTAATTAACATTTTTATCAAAATGCTTTTCCACCTGTAATTTTCTATTATTAACCAAATCAAATATGGTTCTATAGACAATAACAGGCTTGAATACCTCACTTATATCAAGACTTAGTGAAAATCTTCCTTCAGACGGCTCATGCAGAAAACTTATTCTCTGGTCTAAATGTGTCTGATATATTGCTGAAATAGTTTTCGTATACAACAATGTATTTCCAAAAGAAATCAAGGCATTAATTGGATTATCCGGTGGTCTTTTTACCCTCTTATTCATTACAAAATCATCTGGCAGAAAATATCTGAAATTATCATAAAAACGCATCCACACTTCACCCTCATATGCCATCAACTCCTTCACATCTTCTGCCTGTTCAACTGATTTTAAAAAATCACTTTTTATCCAGTCTATTGTTTCCTTAACATCTTTTTTATCGTGCTTATAATAATGATAAAGAAGTTCATAAATATTAAGTCCAATACCCCTTACTATTGGTCTGGCAATACTCATTCTGTCATCGTTATATTTACCTACCTGCTTTACCAAAAGCTTTCCACTAAGATAATGGTCTCTCGGATAATATGTACCGCTATATCCTCCATAGTAATTAAAGAAATGAACTATAATATTATTTTGTGACAAAAAGTCCAACAGCTTTGTATTAATACTAACCTCATTAAAACAAAATATTTCCTTCGTATTTTCTACTGGAATATACACATTCTTGCCATTCTTGCGAAAACATAATGAATTATCTTTTCTTGTTAATTCTCCCATTGACATTATATATCTTGTACTTCCCATAACACGCCTTTCCTATTGCATCAGATATAACAATATTCATAATATGCACATTTTTTACACTTGCTGCTGTTAAGTATTTCTGGTGGCTTATCACTTGCAATTAACTCCTGTATTTCATTAACATACCCATCAAGTTCATTTTCCAGTTCTTCTGTTAATTCAAGAATCATAACTTTCTTATCGCTTTTATTCTTTTCTACAAACTCAAGTTTTCCTTTTCTTACTATTCCCTTATTTTTTAATACTTTTAAATAATACAATAGCTGCCATTTTGCTGCTTCTACATCTGCATCCGACTTTTTTACTTCTGTAAGATATTCTTTAGTAAGCTTATCAAGCCTTATATTGTCTATTGCAATCTCTGAATTACTTTTATCTGCCGCTTTTTCTTCGTGAATTGCCTTGCCTATCTTAACCTGCTCACTATTATCCTCCAGATTTAACCTGTTACCGTGCAGATAGCATTGTCTTTTGCAATGAAAATAATAATTAATCAATGTACCATTAACCTGCATACTAAACCTCCTTTCTACGCACGTTTTTTCTCCTATTAAATTTGTGTCAAGTGTGCGCAGCCACAAATCATACGTATAAAAAATCAGATATCAATCTAATTTTTTACTACCTCCTTATATGAATAAATCTTCATTATCCTTGAATAGCTCTTTATTTAACACTCCATTTTCATCATAATAATCTTCGCCATTTTCAATATAAAAAATATCTCCTATCTGCTCATCCCACTCCAGATTTTCAATAACCGGTTTATGATTTTCATTGTATAATTCTATTTTAAACTGATACATAAACATATTCATTTTACTTCTGATATTATGTAGTTTAACGGTCTTTTCCTGATAAGACATATGATTATCCTGCAAAAGTTCTTTATACTCTTTCCATATCTTTTTACCATCTATAACATTCTCAGGATTATTTTTATCAATAATATTTCTTGAAAAATATATCGAATACATCTGTCTGTTATCATCTATGAGTTTCATTTTATCTGCAACTTTATTAAAATCCAGCTTTCCTACTTCTTTTCTGATAAATTCATCTATATTATTATCGTTACATTGTCCCTGGGCATTTTTTAAAACTGGTATTACATATTTTTCATAATAATCATAAAAATCTTTAGAATTAAGTATTTCTCTTATTTCCTCATTCATTAAAGTATTATCAGTATCCACGCGGACATCTTGCCTGTATATTCCTTTAGCATCGTCCATATTAAAGAAATATACAACTCCATCTTTCCTGCACGACCTATTAATTCGCCCTATAAACTGTTCCTCGCTGTCAAGTCTTGATATATCTTTATATCCTATGTCCATATCTATATCTACACCTGCTTCAATAACCTGTGTTGCAACAAGAATGACTTCCTGCATATTTTCAATGTCAGCAATTATATCTTTACGTTCCTGTATGCTGCTATCGCCTGTTATTAACCTGACCGGACATTCTGCACTTTCACTTATATATGCATAAAATTCTTCTGCACTTGATTTTCTTATAAATTCTATAAGTATTCTCTTATTTTTATGTTGCAAAATGTGTTCTTCCAGCTCAGCAATTCCTATTTTTCTGTTAAGAAGTTCATAATTAACTTTCACCCTATTGGCAAACATTCTGTGATTAAAATATTTTTCTCTGTTATTTATCAATCTGACAGCTTTGGCATTATTATTGGTAAGCAATTCAAGATTAGGCAGAGTTGCTGACATTATAATTATTTTTATATCTAATAACTGTGCAAATGCCTTTAGAAAATTTATCATTGCTCCCCATTTGTTATTGTTGTAACTTTGAATTTCATCTAAAACAATAACTGAATGACATAACTGATGAAATCCAAATGTACTACCTTTAGACCTGCCAAACATTGTATCAAATAAAGTAATATGAGTTGATAACACTATAGGGTAATTTAAAAACTGTCTGTCCAATAATATTTTTTGATAATCTTCTATGGCATATTTCTCATCCTTATATAGATTTATATTTGAACTGTTCTTTACTTTATATGGAGTAATTGAGTTTACTACAGCTATATTTGACATAATATTCTCTTTTTGTCCAAATATTTTTTCCATAGAATTCATATTCTGTTCAACTAAAGTATTAAATGGATATACGTAAAAAATCTTTCTGCAATAGTCCGATTTTTTCAATAATTGAAAACTTAAATTAAATGCGGTATTACTCTTTCCACTTCCGGTTGGAGCTTCAAGATAGAATATCTTACTGTCTATATTGTTTTTCAGATTATATTCTGTTTCAAGAAACATTTCTGTCCGCAGTACATTTATCCCCTTAATATTTCCAATAACCGTGTCTTTATTAACTTTAGCAAGCTGTTCTTCATCTAATCTTTTAATATTCTTCTCATAATTACGTATACTTTTCTGTACGTCATTATTCTCATATTCATTTATTATGTTATCAATATTATTAACATTTCCATAATCGTTATTTTCATATCCATTCATAAATTCAGATGTTGCATAATAATCTGCTGCCACTAATAAAGAATATAAAAGCCTTGTCCACGCATACAAATAAATATTCTTTTCATTACTTTGATATGCCATTCTATTAAGCCATTCATCACGTTTTCTAAGCTTTACAACCGGCTCTTTGTATAACTCCTGTTTAAACATTTCGTACCAGTCATATGCATCTTTTCCTGAATTATCACCTTCTGTATTTTTTCCAGTCAACCCACTAAAAAAATATTCCAGATTATTCATACCACTATGATGCCTTGAAATTATATAAGAATAGATATACGCAAAGTCTTTAAGCACATCAGACTCGTCCCTGTTAATTCTTCCATCACCTTTTGCTGTATTAATAATATCCAGAAAATAATCAAGATAAAAAATTGCCGATACAATAGAATGTCTGCTCGATATACTTTCAGGTGCATATTCCGTTTTCCAGTTATTCTTCATTTTCAGCTTCTGAAATAAAGGATTTATCTTTCCAACATCGTGTAAAGTTACAACATTAACCGACATCAACTCAAATATATGTCTGGCTTCATTGGTAATATCCCCCATATACAACTGCTCAAACTTTATAAATACTGTTTCAATATGTTTAGCTTCAACAATATTAAACCAATACTTCTGACAACGCCTTGTGTGCCCTGTTAAAGTTTCTTTTTGAGTTTCATCTTCTGATAAATGTGCATAACATTCATCTCCAAATTCCGTAATACTGTCTAACGGCAGCATTAAACTTTTTATATTAAACAACATTTTCCCATCACATTCTTTACTCATACTTGTCTATGTTTCCCCTTTCTCTCACTTACATAATTAATTAAAAATGCCACATCAGACAAAATGAACTTATAATAAATTCCTATTGCCTGATGTGACACCATTAACAAAATTATTAATAAAACTCTAAAATCTTATCTTCAGTTTTATAAAGCTTATGTAACTTGTCATTATTTATATCTACTAACATATTAGTATAACAAAAGTCTGCATATTCATATAAGTTAGTGTATCCATTCAGAGCAATCGGCAATTTTTCAGCATACTTAAACACTTCTATATCATCCTCATCATCAGGCATAATTAAACTGCCTGTTTCCTTTAAAAACATACTAGATATAACTGTTTCTTTTAATGTTATTTCCTCAACAACAACTTTTTCTACATTTGTAATATCTGCTGGATGATCATTTTTACCAAGATAAGGAAAATAAACGCACTTTCCCTGTTGTAAAAATTCAGCCAGATTTTCGGCTTCTTCACAATCAATTAGTACATATATATCCCACACTGGATTTTCTAGCCATTGCTCTTTTATAATAAGATTACCGCCCTGTTCAGCACTTGCATAACCTACTGAATTATTAAATATCTGGACTTTCTTAGGTATATATCCACGTTCATTTTTAGGCACAACTGACACTTTTATATGTCTTAATTTTTCATAGAATTCAGGATAATCAACTTCTATAGGATGCCCCTTCTTTTCCTTTTTCCATTCTTTCTGTGCGTATCCACCATACCCTAATATTGCACCAAATATTCCTAACAAAGCAACCTTATGTATATGGCTATATGTAAAATAATAATAGGCATTAACTTCCGGTTTCTTGAAAAAGGCATTTCTGCCACTTAATGTAAATTTAACAGCCTCCATACATTACACCTCTTTTTGTGTAATAATATCATAAAGCTTCTCCCCTTTAATTCCAGATACAATCTTAGTTGTATGTGGATTAAAGTAAACTTCAACGTCCTTTATTCTATCTCCGATATTATTAAGTATTTCTGCAACTCCACTTATATCTATTGTATTAAGTTTATCACCTTTTTCAAAGCTTATGTACTCAGATAAGTTAGGAAGATATGTATCTATCTCTGTCTCTACAAATATTGCAAATTCATTCTCGCAGCCTTCTTTAGCATTAGTTGCATAAGCTGTTGCACTTACTAAAGCAGTTCTTTTAAAGTTCTCATAATCTTCCTCTGTATATCCGTCTGTAACTCCAAGACTTACCAATTCCTTATATGCAAGTGGATTAATTACAAATGGATAGAAGTAATGTGCTTCATCGCTTGTAATTTTTGTTCCTAATGTTGAATTCTTTGCCTCTTCATTTTTCTCGCTGTCTTTACTTGCATCTCTGAATGGAGAAAGTATCTGCTGTTCTTCTGCATTTGTTTCCTTATATTTATTAAAGCCTTGTCCAAACTGAACTGCTCCTGTTATCGAAAAGTTATTCTTTGCTTCCGCAAATGTTGCTCCAAAATTCTTAACATCTACAGCAGACATAAGATTGGTAAGAACTTCTTTAGAATTATTACACTCTTTCAAGTCTTCAACATTAAATAATTCTTCATAACGCTCTTTTAATGAATTGGGTACAAGTGCTCCATCCTTGGAAAATTTCATAGACTTAATATATAATACTTTCTTTCCCTCATCGTTCCACATTTTCTTCATAGGATACTTTAAAGCTTTATCACTTCCGTACACATCTCCATTCTGCATACTCTTTGGATAGCCTGTAAAATCTGCATTCCAATTAGCCATAATTGAAGAAATTCCTATAACTCCATATACTCTCTTATCCATATAAATCCTCATTTCTGTGCACATTTTTTATACATAACAAATTTGTGCTAAGTGCACTAAGGCACAAATTCTGCGTATGAAAAATATATTTTTCACACTAATTATTCTCCTCTGACTTCTTTGACTCGTATATAAGATTATTACTTATATATCCTGCTATTATATCTTCACTTCTAACTTTTCCATCTGGTACAGCAGAAATAATCATTGTATACATCTTATCAAATCTTTTATAATTATCTTTTATTGCATAATCATATTTTTTAAAAAACTGTTTCAATCTATTTTTTATTACACTATCATTGGAAGCATTAAAAAATGGATTGGCTAACGAATGATTTTTATCTTTTGATTTACTTAATGAAATATAATACCTTACGAGCTGACCAACAGCATAATAATATTCGCTTTCACTTTCTATCCGACTATATTCATCCTCATTAATCTTTCTGCTAAGACTATTTCTTATATCAATATATCTGTCTTTCATATCATTCCCTCCAAAATACATATCTAACGATTTCATCAGATTAAACTGCTTAACCGCTTTTCCCATATAACTATTAGTAATTGAACTCTTAATAATATTCATACTTACTAAATGTAGAACTCTTTGTATGTCCTTACTCTGACCCTTATAAAGCCACGCAAATATAGCATTCCTTGATAAAAATATATTTTTCTTTAAAATACTATCTATATTTATTTTTTTAATTTGCTCTTCATCCGAAAAGAAATTGCCCGACAACCACTTAGAAAATAATACTTCATTAATTACAGCAAGTAATTCTTTCTTATTACCATATTTCCTATATTGTTCATCTGTAACATCATCTTCCAAAACATTAGAATATACAAATGGCTTATAAAGATTATACTTGTAATCAACTATAGTATCCTGATGTTCTATCGCTATTTCCTTACCTTTTTGAATTTGTAAAAAGTACCCTGAGAAATCCCCTTCAATAAATTCTCCATTTTTCAAAGCTGTAATTCCACTTTTGTTATACTTGCTATGAAGAACTGAATTATCAAAAAACAAATTTGTATTACCTTTATTAGCTTCGTTCATAAGATAATCAAAAAACATTCTCTGAACAGCTGCACTTTGGGGAGACAGCAAGTATGGAACTGTTTTCTTTCGTGTCTTGTGTTCCATATATGGTTTCTTTGAGTTCAATGCAAGATTATCATTAGGAAGACCTAGTATCTGCCCATCAATTTCGATATTATAATCATTCTTATTATAAATTTTAGTCATAAGATAACGTTGTTCTTCCCTAACATACAGTTCTTTATCATCTTCAAAAAATATCTTAAGATAATTCTTGCCTGTTAACTCTATCCCCATATCTTTAAGCTTAAATATATTCTGTTTTATCCAGTTTCTTGAATATTCCAGCTTTTCCTGATTAACATCGCCTACCTTTTCAGCTATATAATCATACATTTTCGCATCCTGAACATTTTTGTACTTTGCTCTTGGATTTTTTAATACATCATAATATCTGTCAATCGCCTGCATATCAAGCTTTCCATTATCCAGACTATCCTGCTTCACCCAGAACGACAAATAACTATTGGAATGTATTACTTTTTTCGGATCTTGTGGCTTGTCCATACTTACCAGTCTGCTATGGTAATCATAAAACTTAATGTCATCATCTAATTGACTACCGCTTATCATACCGTTTAATGTTCTTGTCTTCTTATCAAGCTTAAATGACCTGCTCTTTAACGTTCCATCCTTCTGCACAACAATATAATCACCATCTGCCGGAATATAGCTATCTAATATAAATTTCTCACGATTTCCAAATTGCTTTTCGGTCTTTTCAAGCTCCCTGGCAAATATTTCAATACAATCTTTTAACAAACATATCC
>ERZ836358.2404-NODE-2404-length-14449-cov-2.386758_pt1 | contig 14449 bp, 9 predicted proteins | sample MGYA00519942_ERZ836358 | MGnify/ENA primary metagenome ERZ836358 (study PRJEB31850, sample SAMEA3708798) | human gut metagenome | biome: human gut; feature: human-associated habitat; material: faeces | place: China | collected 2014 ...
TGACACACTCGACGGTGTTTATGAGAAAGTTCAGAGTGCAATCGCCGGTCCTATCTCACAGTTGGCTCTGCAGATCACGGGAGCCTCGCAGACCTTAAGTCAGGCGGATATCATAAACAAGGTGGAGGAGACCTTGAAGGGATTGAAGAACAGTGGTTCAGGGCTGGTAAACGAGTGCATGGATCTGGCCATTGATAAGTTGCTATCTGATGAGGTGGGGAATATCGCTGAGCAGCTATATGAGATGTATAATGCTGCAAAGAATGGGAATGCCATTGAAGAAATCAATAAAATGCTATATGGAACGGATAATACCGGTGGGTTAATTGGAGGACTCAAAACGAAGATTAGCGAAGCTATTCGGAGTAAAATCAACGCATATGGTGATAAATTTAAAGTATCGCTGGAGGAGAAAATCACCGAGGGCGGCAATCAGGCAAAAGAGAAGATCAAGGATGAGATCAGCAGCTTTACGGCGGGGATCGCCGGGGATTCCGCTGGTTCCTCCGGCAGTACGGCGGCGGCCAGCGGCCTCACCATGAACTACAAGGAGTACGTCAAGACCTTTATCATGATCCACCTGCTGATGGGAGACGGCAGCAAGAACGCCATGCTGACCCGGACGGCCCAGTTGATTCAGGCCAATGTCCAGCAGCAGAGCAGGGGCTTTGATGTCACCAAGGCCTTTACCGTGGTCACGGCTACGGCGGAGGTATCCGTTCGCACCACCTTTTTCCAGGTCCCGGTGACTACCGTGAATGTAGACGACGAGACGTCCTATGAGCTGGATTTCAGCAGGATCGGCACCGGATATCAGAAGCTCAAGTATTCCAGTGTATTAGGCTATTAAACAGGAGGAATTTATGAAAAGATTTTTAGCTTTTATTTTGGCGGCCCTGATGCTGCTGACCTTGGCGGCCTGCGGCTCCAATGGAGGGAACACGGATCCCCAGCCGGACAATGATCAGAATCAGACGGATGAACCGTCTAAGGATGATCCCGCAAAGGATATGGAGCACCGAGTAGAGGAAGTGCTTGGCTATAGCTTTACCTTTGATGGAGATGTAGATGAAAGAACGGTTACTGACGGCCTTATTGCTGAAACGGAAGAGTACTCCCTTGTTATTTACTGTTTTGATGATATTGATTTTGATACTTGGGATAATGTGACAGATTCAGCGTTTAAACACGTAAGAAGTACGATGCGTGCGGCATTTAGATTTCAACCTAGCGAGCAAACCAACAGCACCAGTAGCAAAATCGAGAACGATTATGGCGAGACCATCCTGAAGGTCAGCGGCACCATGGAGGGTGACCAGACTGGTGAAGGAACAATGAATCGCCAGTTCATCGCATTCTATTATGTGACCGATGAAAATGTTGTCCGTTTCTGTGTTGGCGTTCCCAAGGACGATTCCTCTGCCAGCTATGCTGCACTGGATGCTGCCATGGACACGCTGATCGAGAATCTCAAAAAGGCGGCGTAATTAAGAAACCATGAGAGGGTGAGACTGTGAAAGACAAAGGGGAAAAGGGCTCGTTTACCGTAGAGGCCATCCTGTCGCTGTCGATCTTCATGTTTGCCTTTGTGACCATCGTTTCGCTGGCCACCGTTGCAAAGATCGAGAGTACCACCCAGTATGCCATCGACCAGGCGGCCAAGGAGATCTCCAAGTATACATACATCGCCAGCCGGGCCAACCTGCTGGTGCATCCCAAGGACTCCGCCGAGGCCACGGTGGACAGCATCGACGAGGCGGTGCAGTCCATGTACGACTTCTCCGACGTGCTCAGCAGCTCCACCGGCGGCAACGGCGTGCCCCTGAACTCCGAGGGCCTGAGCGATATGCTCAGCGGCATGAGCGGCGATGATTTCAAATCCATCACCGCTTCGGCACAGAATGTGTACAACAGCTTTGCCCCGCTGATGAGCGACCCCAAGGGTGCCATCACGGCGCTGGCACAGGTGGTGGCGCAGAAGGGCGGCTCCGCTCTGGTGAGCCGGGTCATCGCCCAGCCGCTGTGCAAGGCGCTCCTGCCCAAGTACATCACCCAGCAGGATGACGCTTCGGCGGTGCTGGAGAAAATGGGCGTGGTCAACGGATTGGACGGACTGGACTTCAGCCTGTCCACATTCCTGATGGACCAGCGGACCATCAATGTGGTGCTGGTGTACGAGATCGACGTGAAGGGCTTCGGCATCTTCGACCAGAAGCTGATCGTCAAGCAGACGGCCAGCACGGCGGCATGGCTGGCGGACACCGAGGGCGTGAAGCTCAGCGACGTGGCTTCGAAAACGTCGGCGTGGCAGAAGAGCGACATGGAGCGTGGCAAGGACTACGTCAGTGAGCTGCAGGGGGAGAACCCCCATCAGGGTGTAAAGAACGGCGTGGGCGTGGATCTCTATGATCAGGACAGCAACACCTTTACGGCGGTCCACTCCATGAACGTGTTTGCCGCCTCCTACTCGGATTATGTGCGCTCCGGCGACGGCACCAAGGCCAGCGACTACATCCTGAAGCGGGAGAAGATCAAGGCGGCGCTGAAGGCCTACGCCAATGCACTGAACCGTGCGGTGGACAGCATCAGCGAGAGCATCGAGATGTCGGACGGCACGGACTGCCAGACGGCGCTGGAAAAGACCATGCACCGGGAGAAGGTCCTGATTATAGTGGTGCCGGAGGAGGCGACGGAGTTTGCCTCGCTGCTGCAGGAGATCGCCAATGAGATCGAGCAGGAGACCGGTGTCAAGGTCAATATCACATACAGAGACAAGGCATTGGGAGGTTAAGCATGGTCTGCGGCATCATCATAACGATTTATACGCTTTTGCTGCTCGTTGCCTCACTCCTGTATGTGAAGAAGCGTTACAGCATTGAAAAAGGGGCGCTGACCCGGACGGCGTTCAAGGCGCATTGGGTGCTTCTGGCCATTACCGCAGCGGTCCTGCTGCTGTTTGTGACGCTGAGTATCCAATACTCCCTGCGAAATGAGCTGCTGAAGCTTCCGGTGCTGATGCGGTGGACGACCCTTCTGTGGGGCCTGTATCTCTTGGCCTATATCGACTACCGGGAACGGCTGATCCCCAATTTCCTGATTTGCGTCCTGCTGATCGCCAGAGTGGCCTTTCTGGGCTGCAATCTGATCTCCGATCCGGAGTACTGGCGCAGCATCCTGCTCTATCCGCTGATTGGCGCCGGCATCGGCGGCGTGATCTTGGCGGTGGCGATGCTCCTCTCCCGGAAGGGTGTGGGCATGGGCGATGTGAAGCTGTTCATCACCATCGGTGCATATGTGGGCAGTATGGAGATTATTGCGACACTGTTCTATACGTTTGTGGTGTCAGCCGTTGTCGGGATCGTTTTGCTGCTGATGAAAAAGGTCAAGCTGCGGGACTCGGTCCCCATGGCGCCCTTTGCGTTCGCCGGAGTGGCGATGCGTTTATGCTGATAGGAGGATAACGGCGGATGAAGAAGGGAACTGCAAAGCTGGTACTGATCGGCCTGCTCGCATTCACGGCACTGGCGTGGCTGGGGCTTCTGAAAAATCAGATCGATAGCAGCAGTGCATATAGAAAATATCTGGAGCAGGGGCAAAGGTACGAGGAGAAGGGCATCTACATCGATGCGCTGGAGAGCTACGAAAAGGCTCTGGAGCTGAATAGCGGCAGCTACGATATCACCATGAAGCTGGCGGATATGTACTATCAGGTGGGGGATTATAAGGGCTTTCTTGCTTGCTGCGACAAGGCCATTGAGCTGGCTCCCAAGGATCCGCAGGCCTATCTGAAAAAAGCAGATTATTACATGGAGAAGGCGGATTACAGCGAGGCCATGGAGGTGGTAAAGAGCGCCGCTAAGGTCAAGGACAACGAGGATATTCAGGCGCTTTCCAAGAAGCTGTCTACCACGTGCATCGAGAAGTACTCCTCCTACGAGACGGTAGGAGACTGGCACGTCCAGCCGGACCGCAACTATGTGACGGTGTCCGAGGAGGGCCGGTACGGGATGGCCGCCAAGGACGGGACCAGAAAGATCAAGTGTACCTATGAGTACCTGGGGGCCTATGACAAGGATACCGGCGTGATCCCCTGCTGTCTGGAGGGATCGTACTACTATATCGACGTCAAGGGCAACAAGAAGCTGGTAGGCGACAATACCTATCAGTATTTGGGTTCCTTTGGCGACGGTTTGGCTCCGGCTCAGCGGGACGGCAAGTACGGCTACATCGACACGGAATTTCATGAGCAGATGTTTGAGCTTGACTACGCCGGCGCCTTTGCCAATGGTGTAGCGGCGGTGAAAAAGGGCGATAAGTGGGCCCTGATAAACTGCAAGCTGAAAAACATCACGGATTTTACCTATGATGAGATTCTGGTGGACTCCTACGGCTACTGCTCCATGTTTGACCGTATTACGGTCCGTACCGGAGATAAGTACTTCTTCGTGGATCACGACGGCAAGCAGATCGGTGCCACCTATGACGGTGCGGCAATGGTCGCAGCCAACGACGGCTATGCGGCGGTGAAGGTGGGTTCGCAATGGGGCTTTGCGGATGCCAAGGGCGAGTTGGTCATCCAGCCGCAATATGAAAACGCCAGATCCTTCTCGCTGGGCTTAGCCCCGGTAGAGGAAAATGATCGGTGGGGCTATATCAACACCGACGGTGAGCTGGTGGTAGAGGAGAAGTATTTTGACGCAGGCGTTTTCTCCCCGGACGGAGCAGCCTGCGTGAAGAGCGTTGCCGCATGGAGCTTTCTGGTCCTGTGCGAATACGACAGTTGAGGTGGATCATCATGGATTTTTCTTACGAAAATCAAGGGGCAAATACCTATCTTGTCTATGAGATAAAAGAGGGGGACTCCATCGACACGTTGAGCCTGGGGATGCTCACCAATAACAGCATACCGGGACTCACCAGAGCCCTGTTTACGCAGATGGATGAGAAGAGGTATATTAAGTACAATGTTTCCTCCAAGGTGTCCATGCAGCAGTTTTTCGGCGGCGTTGTGAACCGTAAGCGGCTGCTGGGCGTTTTCAACGGGATCACGGAGGGCTTTCTGTCGGCGGAGGATTATATGATCGACACGTCCAGCATCGTGCTGGACCCGGAGTACATCTTTGCAGATGTCACGACCTGTGCCGCTGCACTGATCTGCCTGCCCATTGCCAATGCGGAGGGGACAGAACCGGACTTGGGTGCCTTCTTCAAAAGTGTCGTGGTCAATGCGCAGACGGACCCCACGGAGGACTCGGACCATGTGGCGAAGATCCTGAACTTCCTGAACAGCTCGTCGGTATTCTCTCTGCCGGGCTTCAAAAAGCTGCTGGATGATTTGCGCAATGAGCCTTCGGCGCCCACAGTGACGGTGGAGGTGAAGAAGATACCCAATGGGCAGCCCTCTGTAGGTGCGCCTGCGGCCCCTCCTGTACAAAAGACTGCTCCCGTCCATGTACCGCCCGCACAGCCGATCATCACACCGGCCGTACCGCCCGCTGTACCTCAGCCGCCGCAGCAGCAGACGCAGGAGTCCCCGAAGGAGGAAATGTCGCTGCTGCACCTGCTGACCCATTACAGTAAGGAGAATAAGGCCCTGTACGATCAGCAGAAGGCGGCGCAGAAGGGTAAGCCCAAGCAGGCGGCCTCTAAACCAAGCAAGCCCGCAAAGACCGAAAGGCACGCCAATCAGTCGGCAAAAAGCCAGAGCTTTGCGGTTCCGGGTGTGGAGCAAAGGGGCAGCGCACCGAGCTTTGCGATCCCCGGACAGTCGGCCCCGGCCGTGCAGCCGGTGATACAGACACCTCCGCAGCCCAAGCCACAGATACCTGTGACCCCGGTCGTGCAGCAGCCTGCTGCAGTCCAGCCGGTGCAGATACCGCTCCAGCCGCCGGTTCAGACGATCCCGATGGTACAGACCGGTGAAAAAATGGATTTCGGCAATACAACGATCCTCAACGGCGGCGGCCGGGTCGGGGAGACCACGGTGCTCAACAATGCCTCCCAGCAGTCCCGGCGCATTGCGCCATACCTGATCCGCAGCAGAAACCACGAGGAGATCGCCGTCAATAAGCCCCAGTTCCGCATCGGGAAGGAGCGGAGCTATGTGGACTACTTCATTGGGGACAATCCGGCCATCAGCAGAAGCCACGTCACCATCATCACCCGTGAGAATACATACTTCATCGTGGATACCAATTCCACTAATCACACCTACGTGGACGGCAAAATGATCCAGCCCAACACGGAGGTGCCAATCCAGCAGGGAACCAAAATCCGTCTCGGCAACGAGGACTTTGAATTTAAGCTTCGCTGAGATGCGCTATTTTTGCCAAGAGAGGATGTATAGCAATGAATTTCATCATCTCCACAGCCACAGATATCGGGACCACCAAGGCTACCAATCAGGATAGCTTTAACGCCCGTGTGGTGACGACGCCGCTGGGCCGGATGGCCTTTGCCGTGGTCTGCGACGGAATGGGTGGTCTGGACAAGGGCGAGGTAGCCAGTGCATCCGTGGTCAATGCATTCTGCAAGTGGGCGGAGCAGCGGCTTCCCGATCTGTGCGAAAGCGTCTTGACCGATTCGGCCATCCGGGCGGACTGGGTGGGCATCGCCACCGAGTACAACGAGAAGATCAAGCTGTACGGAAAGCGGTGCGGCCTTGCCAGTGGCCTTGGCACCACGGTGACGGCACTGCTCCTGACGGAGCAGCGGTACTATATCATCAACGTCGGTGATACCCGTGCCTACGAGATAGGCGACCATGTGGTCCTTTTGACCAAGGACCAGACCGTGGTGGCCAGAGAGGTGGAGCTGGGGAACCTGACGCAGGTCGAGGCGGAGACCGATCCCCGGCGCAGTGTGCTGCTGCAATGCGTGGGTGCATCCGACGAGGTCTATCCGGATATGTTTTTTGGTGATACGGCGCTGAATGCCACCTATATGCTGTGCAGCGACGGATTCCGCCACGAGATCACGGAGGGGGAGATATATGCCTATCTGAACCCGACGGTGATGACCGATGCCGATGGGATGCAGCGCAATATGGAGGCGCTGATCGAGCTGAACAAGCAGCGCCGGGAGCGTGACAACATTTCGGTGGTGACCATCAGAACATTTTGAAATATGGAGGGAACGGGATGCTGGAGATAGGATCCCTCGTTGACGGAAAATATAAGATCCTCAACAAGGTCGGACAAGGCGGCATGAGTGTCGTATATATGGCCATTAATGAGAAGGCGAACAAGACCTGGGCAGTGAAGGAGGTCCGCAAGGACGGTGTACTGAATTTTGAAGCCGTGAAGCAGGGTCTGGTGGCGGAGACGAATATCCTCAAGAAGCTGAGCCACCCGAATCTGCCGAGTATCATCGACGTGATTGATACGGAGGATTCGTTCATCATCATCATGGACTACGTGCAGGGCAATTCCCTGAACAAGGCACTGGAGGAGTACGGCGCCCAGCCGCAGGAGTACGTCATTGAGTGGGCCAAGCAGTTGTGCGATGTGTTGGGGTACCTCCACTCCCGGCAGCCGCCCATCATTTACCGGGACATGAAGCCCGCCAATATCATGCTCAAGCCGGATGGCAGCGTGACCCTCATCGACTTCGGCACAGCCAGAGAGTTCAAGGAGAAGAATCTTGCGGATACCACCTGTCTCGGCACTGTGGGCTATGCGGCCCCGGAGCAGTTCGGTGGCATGGGTCAGACGGATGCCCGCACGGATATCTACTGTCTGGGTGCTACGCTGTACCATTTGGTCACCGGCTGCAACCCCAGCGAACCGCCCTATGAGATGAAGCCCATCCGGGAGATCAACCCCAGTCTCTCCAGCGGTCTGGAGCGCATTATCCTGAAGTGTACCCAGCGCAACCCGGAGGACCGCTACCAGTCAGCGGCGGAGCTGATGTATGCGCTGGACCACTACAAGGAGATTGACGAGGACTACAAGAAGAAGCAGAAGCGCAAGCTGGCAAAATTCATTGTCCCGACGGCCCTTGCAGTGGTATTCGCCGTGGCGGGCTTTGCACTGAGCCGTGTGGCGGCCCAACAGGCCACGGATACCTATCGGGATATCCTGTATGAGGCGTCCAAGACGGCGGATTACGGGGAGAAGGTGGCACTCTATGGCGAGGCCATCGCCGTTCCCGATAAGGCCGGGGAAAAGGATGCCTATCTGGCGCTGATCCAGACCTACAAGAATAACGACTCCCGGTTCTCCGTGGAGGAGGCCAATCAGCTGACCAAGTACATCAAGAGCAACAAAGCGGCGCTGCAGGCGGATCCCGCCAACTATACGGAGATCTGCTTCGAGACCGGAAAGCTCTACTGGTATTATTACGATTACGGCGACGGGACTGACAATCAGGTCACACGGGCCAAGAGCGCCGTGGAGTGGTTCCAGGACGTGCTGGACAACGCCCCGGAGGGCTATGCAAACCTGAATATGGCGAGGGTCTATGTGAACATCGGCTCGTTCTACCGGGATATCACCACCGATATCACCGAGGCCAGCGATAAGGGAAAGTATAAGCCCTTCTTTGACAACATTCGTGAGCTGCTGGATACGGTGGCCACCGATGAAAATGAGAGCGAGATCGTGCGGCTGGAGCTGCTGGAGCTCTCCCGCAGTGCGCTCCAGCAGTATGCCACCAAGTTTAAGGGCGACGGCATCAGCCAGACGGATATGATGCAGATGTACGATCAGGTGGAGCGAACGGTGACAGGCATCTCTGCCACTGCCGACACCACGGAGCATAAGAAGGAGGCCACCGTTTCGCTGCTGGCGGATACGAAAAAGGCCATTGAGACGGCATATGCCACGAAGGGAGGGAAGCAGGCATGACGGTTGAAACGCTGCAAATGCTCTCGACGGTGGCCTATGTGTTGGCGGGTATTTTCCTACTGGCGGCCATTGCGATTTTCTTCCTGCTGGATATCCGCAGCGTCATCGGTGACGTAACAGGAGCTACGGCCCGCAAGGCCATCCGGGATATCCGGGCCCAGAACGAGGCCAGCGGCAATAAGGCATATAAGCCCAGCCCCGTAAATGCTGCCCGTGGCAAACTCACGGCGAAGATATCGCCCTCCGGCAGACTGGAGCCACAAATGGCGGGAATGGGCGGCTCTCCGGGTACGGAGAAGCTCTCCACCATGGAGCTGACAGCGGCGGCAGAGGCTACCACCGTGCTCACCGAGACTGCGGCGGAGACGACGGTTCTGCAGCAGCCGGAGGAGGTGGGCGCCACAACGGTCCTGTCGGAAGAGGAGCGAGAGCCTGCCGCCCCGAAGTCGGAGGAGAAGCGCGCATTCCATACGGATGTGGAGATGGGCTTTAGCGCCAGCTCTGAGATCATCGAGTAGTTTTTATCATCCGTCTAGCGGATGACAAAATAAGACACCAAGAAACACCTCAACAGTAAGGAGCAGTGAGAGATGAACGAAGTTAGAATGAAAAAACGCATTCTGTCTGCCGTCCTTGCCTTCCTCATGACCGTCAGTCTTGTGCCGGTCTCTGCGTTTGCAAGCACGGCGACCCATGCGGATGCCTTTACCATCTGCGTGACAGGCGGCGACGAGGATGCCAAGCTGGACGGCGCATCGGTGGATTATACCATCGAGGTGGATGGCACGGAAGGTGCCAAGAACACCGTGACCACCACCGACGGCGAGGTGGTCATTCAGGAGATGACCGACTATGCACAGGACATCGCAGACGGCAAGGCGGTCACATTGGCCTATACCGTATCGGCGGAGGGCTATGACACCGTTTCCGACCGTGTCGCTGTCACGGATGTGACCGGCAATGTGGATGTGAAGCTGACGGTCAAGACCCCTGATACCGTGAATGTGACGGTCACCAAGACCGGCAACGGATTAGTCCGGATCAACGATCAGGAGACGGAGACGTCCACCGTGGAGAAGGGCGGCGATGTGAAGCTGGAGCTGATCCCGGCCAAGGGCGCCTATATTCAGGAGCTTACGGTGAAGGGTGAGCCCCGGACAGTGAAGAAGGGCGAGACGTTTCAGGAGACGCTGACCGCCGACGAGGATATCACCGTCAGCGTGACCTTCGTGCAGGAGTACACCGTCACTGTCACCGCCGACAAGGGCGGCAATGTGCTGCTGGACGGCGAAGCGGTCACGGAAAAGACCTACAAAGAGGGGACTGAGGTCGAGCTGTCTGTTGCGGCGGACGATGACTATCAGATCGAATCCATCGCCATCGACGGTACGCAGGAGGATATTGCAGATACTGCCAGCTTTACAAAGAAGCTGACGGTGGATAAGGACACGACGATCGCCGTGAAGTTCATAAGAGTGTACACCGTTACCGTCACCTACGACAGCCAGCTCGGAACGGTGGAAACCAACCCCGCAGCGCAGGGCGGCGAGGTGGAAGCAGTCCTCGTGAAGCAGGGCGGCACCCTGACGATAAAGGCCACTCCCGACGAAAACTACCGTGTCAGCGAGGTGGAGATCGACGGCAAAACGGAAAGCTTTGATGACAATCGATATGTAAAGGATACTCCCTTCACACGGGATATCAAGAACATTACTGCGCCCCACACCATCAAGATCACCTTTGCTCCCACGCTGCAGACCATCACGGTGATCTCCGGCGAGAATGGCAAGGTGGAGTATCATCCGGAGAAGGTGAGCTATAACGACAGCGTCGACTTCACCATCACGCCGGAGGACGGCTATATCATCGACACCATCACGGTAGACGGAGCCGATGTGAAGGCCAACGTGAAAAGAGCGACAGAGAAGTCGTATCAGCTGCTTCTGACGGAAGTCCAACGGGATACGAAGGTGACCGTCACCTTTACGGCGTGCCCCCAGATCGGCACCAACGACCTCACTGCGCTGGGGGGCATCACTTGGAACTCCGGCAATGCCATCCGCCGGGATGGCGCCACCTTCGTCTTTGCAAACAATGCAGCGGTCCGATTTTCTGCTGCCGCCGATGAGACTGGCAGCGAGACCGGGATCAAGGGCATCCAGCTGATTTTTGCCGACGGAACGACCTCCGGCGGCTACGATGCGGAGACCGCCTCCTTTACGCAGCCGGCGGACATTCAGGAAACCAAGACCATTCAGGCCATCCGGGTGTTCTACGGCGAGACGGAGATCCGTGTGGCACAGCTGGCAGACAAGAAGCTGGAGGGCCTGAAGATCGTCGTGGATACGACGGATCCCGCACTGGAGCTGGCACTCGAAGCGGCCAATACCAACGGCTACTACAACAAGAGCTTCACCGCCACGGTGAATGGCATCATCGACCCGGATGACTACTCCGGCATCCAGTCCGTGGAGTATTGGGTGGTAAAGGACCGCACCGAGACGAAGCAGGGGACCGAGACCCAGCGGGAGATGCTCTATACCTACACGAAGGGCGGCGATATCCTGCAAAAGCTGGATGGGCTCTCCTTCACCGTGGATGCCGGGAAGAACAACAGCGATAACGTTGTGATCTATGTGCAGGTCACTGACCGGGCCGGCAATGTATACACGACGGAGAAGGCAGTGAAGATCAACTCCACACCTCCTACCATCGAGATCAAGTTCGGAGATGAAAAGCCCGTCAATGTGGTGGAGGAGAACGGCACAAAGCGGGGCTACTACGATACCGTCCGCACCGCCACTGTGACCATCACCGACAGAGCCAGTACTCAGGCTCTCGATGCGGTCAAGTTCGATATCAAGGATACAGTGGGCAACGACGTGCGCAGCAAGGTCAAGATTACCGATTGGAGTAATGCTGTTGACCCGGAGACGAAGCTTCCTGACCCGGATAAAGCTTTCTGTGAAGTGACCTTCTCTGAGGATGCCAATTACATCTGGTCCATCTCCTACACCAACAAGGCCGGTCTGTCCGCCCTTGCTGACAAGGACCAGAAGAAGAGCGTAAACGCCACCACCATTGGTGAGACCCCCTACTGCTTCACCGTGGATACGAAAGCCCCCACCGGTACCATCACCGCCAACACCTATGTGGTGGGAGGAAAGGACCCCACTTCTTCCCCTGTATGGACAGCGCTGATCGGCAGCGAGAACCTGACCTTTGGCGTTTGGGCCAATGATAAGATCGTCATTACCCATAACGAATGGGACGAGACCTCTCCCATCAAGAGCAAGGAATACTTTGTCCAGAAATTCCAGACCGACAGTGAAGGGAAGAAGGCGCTGACAGTCAAGGAGCTGGCGCAGCAGAAGTGGACCGATATAGGCAAAACCACGGAATTTACACCCAACCAGCAGCTTGTGGTCTATCTGAAGATCACGGATATGGCCGGCCATGTCACCTACCTCAGCACCAACGGTCTGGTGGTGGACAACGAGAGACCTCACGAGGAGTTTACGGCCCCGGAAATCGTAAAGGAGTCCGGCCTGACCAACAACAAGATTTATAACGGCGATGTGCCGGTGGTGGTGTCGGCAAACGATCCCGTGGAAAACGGCGTGTATTCCGGCCTGAAGCAGGTGACCTATACGGTCTATAACGGGACGGTCTATAACGAGGAAGATGTGACCCAGCGGGGCGTGCTCTATAGCTGGGACGGCAAAGTCCCCCCCTGCCAGTCCAAGGAGAAAATGCGCTTTACTGTGGATGCAAAGAAGAACAACAGCAACGATGTCCACATCCTGCTGACCGCCGAGGACAACGCAGGCAATGTCACGTCCATGGAGTATTCCATCAAGATCGATATCACGAAGCCTATCATCAATATCGAATATGACAACAATGCGGCGGACAGCGGCACCTTCTTCCGGGAGAGCCGCCGGGCCAACGTCACGGTGAAAGAGCGCAACTTCGACGACAGCCTGGTGAACATCACCCTCCGGGCCACCAATGACGGCGCAGATATTGCGTTGCCCACGGTCAGCGGCTGGACCTCCAGCGGCGACCTCCATACGGCCACCATCGAATACACCGCCGAGGGGGACTACACCTTCGACATCGACGTGACGGATAAGGCGGGCAACACCTCCGCCGACTTCACGGAGCAGACCTTCTATGTGGATACGACGGCTCCCACGCTGGAGATCACCGGCGTAGCCGACCGCTCCGCCAACAACGGCGACATCATCCCGGTAGTGTCCTATTCCGATACCAACTACGATGATGCACAGGTGAGCATCACCCTCACCGGCGCCATGCGCAAGGGCGTTGCGCTGGACGGCTCCTATGCCGACCAGCACAACGGCAAGGTCTTTACCTTCAAGAATTTCGCCAAGGAGAAGGAAGTAGACGATATCTACACGCTGGCGGCCACCCTGACGGATAAGGCGGGCAACACCACGGAAAAGACCATTTTGTTCTCCGTCAACCGCTTCGGCTCCACCTATGCCCTCAGCGCCGCCACGGAGCAGCTCAACGGCTCCTACGTCCAGACGCCGCAGGATGTGGTGGTGACGGAGACCAACCCCGACGCCCTCCAGAACATCCGCATCACGCTCTTCAAGAACAATCAGACCATCATCCTGCAGGAGGGTACGGACTACCGCATCGAGGTGCGGGGCGGCAATGGTCAGTGGTATGAGTACATCTACACCGTGCTGGCCAAGAACTTTGCCGATGACGGCGTCTATCGCCTGACCTTCTACTCCGAGGATGCTGCGGGCAACATAGCGGAAAACACGCTGGACACCAAGAAGCAGGAGATCGGCTTCGGCGTGGATAAGACCAAGCCCAACATGGTCGTGACCAATCTGGAGAGCGATACCACCTATCCTCTGGAGAACCTCACGGTGAGCCTGTCCGCCGGAGATAACCTGCTGCTTCAGTCCGTGGTGGTGTATCTGGACGATTACAGCAAGGCCTACAAGACGTGGACAGCAGAAGAGATCGCCGCCATCGTGGCGGACCAGGGCGAGTTCACCTTCGATATTCCGGGCGATTCCACCGGAGCGCATCAGGTGAAGATCGTCTGCACCGACGCCGCCGGCAACGAGCAGACGGAGGAGATCACCAACTTCTACGTCACCACGAACCTGTTCGTGCGCTACTACAACAATAAGCCGCTGTTCTTCGGCTCCATTGCCGCTGTGGTAGTGATCGCCGGTGTGGTGATCGCTCTGGCCGCCGGCAAGAAAAAGAAGAACGACAAAGAGAAGTAAGACCTGACCCGGCATAAGCCGGCATCAAAGCCTCCGGCCCCAGCCGGAGGCTTTGATGGTTTCGGATGATAAGGAGGAAGAAAAATGCCAGAGAATTTGATCGAGCACTTTGAGGACACGCTGCGCCGCTGCGAAAGCGGAGCACTGCGGGACGCTACCCGTCAGGCCATGGAGGGAACCAAGGTCTACCGTGAGGATTTCAGGGCCCAACAGCCGCTCATGCCCCGGTATGAGCGGCGCATCACGGTGGAGGATACCACCACCTTTGCGGCGGCTGCCCGCTTCGGGAATCAATACGGCGTGGCTGTGCTGAACTTTGCCAAT
>ERZ836358.2425-NODE-2425-length-14349-cov-944.197425_pt1 | contig 14349 bp, 10 predicted proteins | sample MGYA00519942_ERZ836358 | MGnify/ENA primary metagenome ERZ836358 (study PRJEB31850, sample SAMEA3708798) | human gut metagenome | biome: human gut; feature: human-associated habitat; material: faeces | place: China | collected 2014 ...
TTCATAAATCTACCCTTAATCGTGTATTGAATGATAGTTGCGGATTTTAGGTTAATTAGGCATAATCCTCAATAGGGTGATGCGATTTTCTTAAAGAAACATTCGCTTTTTCAGATTATTCTTGTATCTTTGCAGTTGATATGGGCAGCATTCAGCAATCAGAATACTGCTGTCGCAATTTTATGGTAATTAGAAATTAAAAAGAAAGGAACAGATAAGATGGAAAAGATCAACGTAAAAGAACTGAATGACAACGTCTTCGAGACTATTGGTAAGGAGTGGATGCTGGTATGTGCCGGCAACAAGGATCATTTCAATATGATGACCGCCTCTTGGGGCTGCTTGGGATGGCTTTGGAACAAGCCGGTGGCTGTGGTCTTTATCCGTCCGGAGCGTTTCACCCACGGCATCATCGAGGAGAATGAATTCATGACTCTCTCTTTCCTCGGCAACAGCGAGGAGGCTCGGAAGATTTATAACTTCTGCGGCTCTAAGAGCGGACGCGATTTGGATAAGGTGAAGGAAACAGGACTGATTCCTGTAGAAACCGATAATGGCTGCATTGGTTTCGAGCAGTCACGACTCACCCTGGAATGCCACAAACTTTATAAAGACAGTATGACCGCCGAGAAGTTCCTCGACAAGGACCTGCTCCAATGGTATGGTGCCAAGGGTGGATTCCACGATGTTTATGTTGTGGAGATTACCAATGCTTATAAAAAATAAGAATTAAAATATGGCTCAAGAACAGACAGCAATTCGTGAACGCCAGAAAACCAGGCTCAAGGAGCCGGGGCGTTACGTGGTAATGATGTTCAACGACGACTTCACACCGATGGACTTCGTGGTAGAAATCCTCGAATCCATCTTCTTCAAGTCGCAGGCTGAGGCTGAAGCAATCATGCTCAAGGTTCATCACGAAGAAAAAGCCGTGGTGGGCACCTACAGCTATGACATCGCCAAGAGTAAAGTAGAGAAAGCGATGGAGAAAGCCCGTACGCAGAAGTATCCGCTGAAACTCACTTATATGCCGGAATAGGCGTTGATTTCGGGGAAATATCCCCAATATATGCTAAGAAAAAGAAAGGAAAAAATAGAATGGATAAAATGGGATTAACCCGATATATGAGTGTTCTGATGGACGATGCCATGAAGCAAGCCCGGTTCTTCGATCACGAGTTCGTGATGCCCGAGCACATGCTGCTGGCGTTGCTCAGGCAGTATGCATTCTGTCAGGCGCTGCAGGAAGAAGGCGTAGACAGCCTCAAGATGCACGAAGACTTGGTGGGATGGCTCGCCAAGCAGGAGCGTGTGCCTGAAACCATCAAGTATCTGCCAGAGCCGTCATCGCTCTTCAAAACTATGTTTGGAACAGCATGCGCCCTGGCTGCTGCTGCCGACAGACAGCTGGTGAATGTACCCCATTTTGTGCAGGCGATGTTTGGCTTGCAGAATTCAGAAGCCGCCTTCCTGCTGTGCAAGAATGTGGGCGACCGGCAGGGCGAGTTCCTGGCGAGCGTTGACAGTTATTATCCTATTGGAGAAGATACAGGAGAGGCTGGCATGGGCATGGGAGCAGACTTTGATGATGACGATTATGCCAACGATTATGACGACGACGAGGAAGAAGGCAGAAGACAGGTTGTACAGGATTGGCATCAGCTGGTTACCTGTATTTCTGACAAGGTAGAAGAGCACAATCCGCTCATCGGAAGAGAACAGGAACTGGACAGAACCATCCAGGTGCTCTGCCGTGCCGAGAAGAACAATCCGCTCCACATCGGAGAAGCCGGAGTCGGCAAGACAGCTCTGGTCTATGGTCTCGCCAAACTCATCAACGAAAACCAGGTTCCTGAACGCCTCAAGTGGGCTCGCATCTATGGCATGGACATGGGACAGATGCTTGCCGGTGCCCAATATCGCGGCGACTTCGAGAAACGCATCAAGATGGTGATGGAGGGAGCCGTGAAGGAAGGCAATACCATTATCTACATCGATGAGATTCATAATATGATAGGTGCCGGTCGTGGCTCAGATGGCGGACCTGATGCATCCAATATGCTGAAGCAATATCTGGAGGCAGGTGATATCCGTTTCATCGGCTCTACCACCTACGAGGAATATAACCGTTACATGGCTCAGAGCAAGGGCATCGTGCGCCGGTTCCAGCAGATAGATATCAAGGAACCTACCGAGGAGGAGGCTATCAAGATATTGGAGGGCTTGCAGTATAAATACAACAAGTTCCACAATGTAACCTATCGCAAGGACGCCCTGGAATATGCTGTCCGTGCCAGCGCCAAATATATCAGCAACCGCTGTCTGCCTGATAAGGCCATCGACCTGATGGATGAGGCGGGTGCTTATCTGGAAGTGCATCCGGTAGAATCTCGCCAGCGCTCTTACGTTACCAAGTCTATCATCCAGCAGATTCTGATTAAAGTCTGCAAGATTGATGCGGCTGCGATGAAAGATGAGAATAACGATGCTCTGGCTACGCTCCGCCAGCGCATACTCGACAAAATTTACGGTCAGGACAAGGCTGTAGACAAGGTGGTTGAGGCTGTGATGATGGCAAAGGCGGGATTGATAGATGATGACAAACCATTGGCTTCGCTCCTCTTCGTGGGACCTACCGGAGTAGGAAAAACCGAGGTGGCACGACAGTTGGCCAAGGAACTCGGCATCGAACTGGTACGCTTCGATATGAGTGAATATACCGAGAAGCATACCGTGGCAAAACTCATCGGTTCGCCAGCCGGATACGTGGGTTATGAGGATGGAGGACTTCTGACCGATGCCATCCGCAAGACGCCAAACTGTGTACTCCTACTCGATGAGATAGAGAAGGCGCATAGCGATATCTACAACATCCTGCTCCAGGTAATGGACTATGCCCGTCTGACTGATAACAAGGGCCAGAAGGCTGATTTCCGTAATGTGATTCTCATCATGACCTCAAATGCCGGAGCGCAATATGCTTCACGGGCTAGCGTAGGTTTCAATGGAAACGTAAGTCGTGGCGAAGCGATGCTGGCACAGGTGAAGAAGACTTTCAAGCCTGAGTTTATCAACCGACTTTCCGACATGGTGGTGTTCAACGATATGGATAAGCACATGGCAGAGCTGATTCTTGCCAAGAAACTTCGTCAACTCGATGCGAAACTGGCTGCAAAGGGAGTTACCGTAACGTTAACCGATGCTGCGCGTGAACAGTTGCTGAAATGGGGCTTTACCAAGGAATATGGTGCCCGCGAGATGGACCGTGTCATCGGTAACCGCCTGAAACCGATCCTGATGAAGGCGCTGCTCTTCGGCAAACTCAAGAAGGGTGGCAAGGCGCATGTCGACTTTGACGGAAAGGAACTGGTGATTAATTATTAGAATGAAAGTCTAGTCAAGAATATTCTTGATAAAAGATAAGCGTATGATATTACAGATAGATGATACTGCGGACGAGATTTACTTTCCCGATCCGCATTATGGCGATGAGGATGGATGCTTTGCGATTGGTGGCGATTTGAGTATCGACCGCCTGTTGCTGGCTTACAGCAATGGCATCTTTCCCTGGTATAGTTTCCGTGACCAGCCTGAGATTCTCTGGTTCTGTCCGATGAAGCGTTTCGTCATCTTCCCTGATGAAATCCACATCAGTCATTCTATGCGTACCCTGATGAGAAAGAACCGATACAGCGTAGGAATCAACGAAGATTTCGATGGCGTGATACGGGGATGCAGCAAGACCAACGGACGGTATTGGGAAGATGGCGCATGGCTGGGCGAGAACATCATCCAGGCATTTACTGCTCTCCATAAGCAGGGCTTTGCGGCGAGCGTAGAGGTATGGGATAATGAAACCGATGAACTGGTGGGGGGACTTTATGGTGTCACCATCGGCAAGGTTTTTATCGGAGAAAGCATGTTCTCCAGGGTTCCGTCAGCTTCTAAGATTGCCCTCATCTTCCTTGCCAGATACTTGCAGGAGCACGGTGGAAAGATGATAGATTGTCAGTTGGAGACTCCTCATCTCAAATCGATGGGTGGCAGATATATTTCTTACGAGGAATATATGAAGATTATGAACGAAGAATAAGAGATGTTCTTCTCGGAATAGAAGAACATCTTCTTTTGAATAAAAAATAAAGGCTAGGTTTCCAGAATCGTGAACCTAGCCTTTGTTATTATCTGTCTTTTAGCTTTTTATTAGAATATCGGTGTGCCGATGCAGCCGTTAGGTGCCTGAATGTGCAGCATCGCACAAACGGTAGCGGCAATATCTGTCATATAGTGAGGCTGGGCACTCTCGCCGTGCTGGATGCCCCAACCCATAAACAGGCAAGGAATATGGATATCGTATGGATTCCATGCTCCGTGGGTAGTTCCCTTGCTGCTGTAATAATCGTAGTGACCTGGTTTCAGTACAATCTGAACACCTCCGCTGCGCTCGCGGTTATAACCGTTAATGGCGCGGAACTTCAGCTCTTCAGGGATACTCTCGATAGAGGTCTTCTCCATGTCGAAGGCATAGTGCACGTCCTTGTCTTTCTTCAGTCTGTCTACTACCACCTGCTTGATGGCTGTATAATCCAAACCGAGTCCTTCGATGATGTCTGTATTGAAGAATACCTGATAGTTCATAATGGTCTTTACTAGGTCCTTGTCGGTGTTGAACTTTGTCTTCAGACTCTTGTTCAATTCATCTACCAGTCCCTTCTTGTTCCAGATGCCGGCAGGGATTCGTTGATCCTGCAGGAAGGTAGCGTTGTTTACGCCTCCATGGTCGGCGGTGAGGAAGGTGAGATAATTTCCCTTGCCCACGGTCTGGTCGAGATAAGCGAAGAAATCTGCCAATGCCTTATCTAATCTGAGATAGCAATCTTCTGTTTCGATGGCGTTCACGCCCACCTGATGACCGATGTAATCGGTGCTTGAACAGCTGATGGTCAGCAGGTCAGTATCTGTGTTTCTACCCAGGTTCTCGCCTGCGATGGCTGCCTTGGCAATATCGAAGGTCAGGTTGCAGCCGAATGGGGTATTGCGGAGAATCTTGTAACCATGCTTCTTATATAAGGTAGGCAGATCGAGTGGCAATACTGCCTTTTCGCCTTCAACAATTCCATTCTCGTAGTTGTTGTCATCGCTGGTGCTCTCCTTGTAGGAATCGATAGGGTAGAGCGTCTCCCATTTTTTGGAAAGATACTTGTTTGGGAGTTTCTGCTTGTTGAACTTGTTCACCCACTCAGGCAACTTATCCATATAGAAAGTACTGGTGATGAACTTGCCCGACTTATCATCAAACCAGAAAGCGCCATTGGCGTGATGGCCCGCAGGGAGGATGGATGCTCTGTCTTTCAAGGCTACGCCAATCACCTTAGAGCGGTTGTTGGTAGCCAGACGGAGTTCATCGCCGATGGTTGTTACCCACAGATTGCGAGGCGACATCTTGCCAGCCTTGCTGTCAGAACCTACCGGGTTGACGGTATCGTCGGCAGTACAATACACTACCTTTCCATCTTTCACGAAGTTATTTCCTGCAATTCCGTGGATGGAAGGAACGGAACCGGTCCAGATAGAAGTGTGTCCGATGGCTGTAACCGAAGGGATATAAGGAATCTTGCAGTTTTCTACGCTGAATCCTTCTCCGAGCATTCTCTTGAATCCGCCTTCGCCGTAGCGGGCGTAGTAGCGATAGAGATAATCCCATCGCATCTGGTCGATAACGATGCCTACAACGAGCTTAGGGCGTTGAGGCTGAGCCTGTGCAATGCCGCAGAAGCAGCAGAGCACGAAGATGAGTTTGATAATCTTATTCATAGTCAAAATGTCTTTTTTATACATAACCATTCAGTATTGTATATTAAAATTCGGTTGCAAAGATACAACTTATTTTGGTATTTAACGATAAAAAAGACGATTTTTACCCAAACTTCTCATAGCGTTCAATACAGCCAGTACCGTAACACCTACATCGGCAAAGACTGCCATCCACATGGTGCCGAGACCAATGGTGGCGAGAATCAGTACGGCAACCTTCACTCCGATGGCAAATATCACGTTCTCGTGAGCGATATGAATGGTTCTTCTGGCTATCTTTACGGCAAGGGCAATCTTTCTAGGGTCATCATCCATCAGTACTACATCGGCAGCTTCGATGGCTGCATCGCTACCCAGTCCACCCATGGCAATGCCCACATCGGCACGCTTCAATACAGGGGCATCGTTGATGCCATCGCCTACATAAGCGAGCGTCTTGCCTGCTGGTTTTGTCTTCAGCAGTTGTTCTACATGCGAAACTTTGTCGGTTGGCAGCAGTTCTGCGCGGCACTCGTCCAGTCCCAGTTTGTGGGCAACATCTTCTCCCACTTCTCTGCGGTCACCCGTCAGCATTACCGTTTTCTCTACTCCCAGTTCTTTCAGCTCTCTGATGGCCTGGGCGCTTCCTCCCTTAAGGGTGTCGTTGATCACAATATGTCCCGCATACTTGCCATCAATGGCGACGTGGATGATGGTTCCCACCTGGTTGCAGTCGTGCCATTGGGCGCCGATGTTTTCCATCATCTTCTTGTTGCCCACGCAAACCACCTTGCCGTTCACTTGGGCACGGATACCCTGTCCTGCAATTTCCTCTACATCGGTCACCTCGCAGCCATCTGTTGCTTCTTGCGGGAAAGCAGTCCGCAGGGCTGCCCCGATAGGGTGAGTGGTGAAATGCTCGGTATGAGCTGCCAGATGAAGCAGGATTTTCTCCTTGTCAGAATATTCGCCAATATGTACATTATCTGCATCGTGGGATGAATGGTCTGGGCAGGAATCATCAGCATGAACAGCTGCCACGGCAAACTCTCCGTGGGTCAGAGTTCCGGTCTTGTCGAACACAACGGTTCCCACCTTGGCTAAAGCATCCATATAGTTGCTGCCCTTGATGAGAATACCGTTCCGGGATGCTCCGCCGATGCCGCCAAAGAAGGTGAGGGGCACGCTGATGACCAGGGCGCAAGGACAGGAAACTACCAGGAATATCAAGGCGCGGTTGAGCCATAATGGGAAGTTCTCGCCAAAGGTTCCTTCACCTACGATTCCTGTTGCTGCCAGGAATGGAGGAATAACCGCCAGGGCAATGGCTGCGAAAACAACGATAGGAGTATAGATTCGGGCGAAACGGGTGATGAAAGCCTCGCTCTTCGACTTGTTCTTGTCTGCACTCTCTACCAGAGAGATAATCTTGGATATGGTACTTTCGCCAAAGCTCTTGGTGGTGCGTACACGAACCACTCCTGAAAGGTTGATGCAACCGGACATGATAGTATCGCCTTCATTCAAATCCCGTGGCATACTCTCACCTGTCAGGGCAATGGTATTCAAGGCTGAGCTTCCCTCAACAACAATACCATCCAATGGAACTTTCTCTCCCGGACGGATCACGATAGTTTCTCCTATCTTGACATCTTCCGGCGAAACGGCCTCTACTTTTCCGTTTCTTTCAACATTCGCTACATCTGGTCGGATATTCATCAGATGCGAAATACTGTCGCGGCTCTTTCCTTCCGCATATCCTTCGAAGAGTTCGCCCACCTGAAAGAAGAGCATCACAAAGACTGCCTCCGGGAATTCTGTATCTGATCCAGGGAAGAATCCGATGCAAAGGGCTCCGATGGTTGCGATAGCCATCAGGAAGTTTTCGTTAAACATATCGCCCTTGGCAATACCTTCTGCAGCTTCGCCCAGCGTCTCGTGTCCTATTAATAAATAAGGAATGAGATAGACGAGGAGCAACTGCCAGGTTGCCAGACTGTATTCCTTTTCGATGAAAACGGCTGTTATCAGGAGAATAACAGTTACACCGATAAGAATGAGTTTGGATTTCAAACCGCCTTCTTCATGATGATGATGGTGGCAACCGCACCCCTGGTGCTCATGTTCTTCTGTGCTGCATGAGCAATCATGATGATGTTCGTGATGATGTTCGTGAGAATTTTCACAATGGCATTCATGATGATGTTCGTGAGAATGTTTCATTTTTTCCATAATTTTGCAATACTTTTAGTTCTATATAACCAGGAACATTCAGTTCCTTTTCCTATTTCGGTTGCAAAATTACAAAAAGGTTTCTGCAACTTGGTTGCAAAAGCTCCAAATCGCCCTCTTAATGTTTTTTTGGTTCACGCAAAAACAAATAGACCAAATTCAAGCAAACCTGCAACGAAAAAAGCAGTTAAGCTATTTCTGCTTAACTGCTTGATTTTCAACGTGGACCAGCTAGGGCTTGAACCTAGGACCTCCAGATTATGAGTCTGTTGCTCTAACCAACTGAGCTACAAGTCCATTGAATTTTTATCAAATTCGAGTGCAAAGATACTAGATTTTGGGCAAATAACCAAATAAAATCTTAAAAATTTTCTTAGAATCAGAAAAATAGCGTATCTTTGCACCAAATTATGTGCGCACACGTGCGTATGTACTTATTAATCGTACAAAAAAGAATTTCTATTCAGAAATGGACATAGACAAAAATAGAAGAATCGGTCTTACCGATGAACAAGTTAAACAGAGTAGGGAACAGCATGGCAAGAACGTGCTCACCCCTCCTCAACGTACTTCATTATGGAAACTGTATTTGGATAAATATCGCGACCCGATTATCCAGATACTTCTTGTGGCGGCTTTCGTATCCCTCATCCTTGCTTTTATCGAAAAGAATTTCATGGAGACCATCGGTATCTTCGTGGCTGTTTTTCTTGCTACTACCGTAGGTTTCTATTTTGAGCGCGATGCTGCCAAGAAGTTTAATCTGCTTACGGCGCTCAGCGAAGAGCAGCCGGTTAAGGTGCGCCGCAATGGTAAGGTGATGGAGATTCCGCGCCACGATGTGGTGGTGGGAGATATAGTGCTTGTGGAAGTGGGCGACGAGGTGCCTGCCGATGGAGAACTCATCGTCTGCAACGACCTGCAGATTAATGAATCTGCCCTTACGGGCGAACCTGTTGCCGAGAAATCTCTGGAGGGCGGTGGCGATGGAGCCTATCCTCGCAACGTCATCCTCCGTTCTACCATGGTGATGAATGGCAGGGGCGAGTTCGTGGTTACTGCCGTGGGCGATGCTACCGAGATTGGTAAGGTGGCGAAGAAATCTACCGAACAGACTTCGGTGGAGACACCGCTTCACATGCAGCTCGATAAGTTGGCAAAGATGATTTCCAAGGTAGGCTCCGTGGTATCTGTGGCAGCCTTCTTCATCTTCCTGATTCACGATATCCTCACCAACCCGGCATGGGGCGGCAAGGATTATTTCTATATGGCAGAAATCGTGCTGAAATACTTCATGATGGCTGTTACCCTGATTGTGATGGCGGTGCCGGAGGGATTGCCGATGGCGATTACCCTTTCTCTGGCGCTCAACATGCGAAGAATGCTGAAGTCGAACAATCTGGTGCGCAAGCTTCATGCCTGCGAAACCATGGGTGCCGTTACCGTAATCTGTACCGATAAAACCGGTACGCTTACCCAGAACAAGATGCAGGTGAGTGCCCTGGAACTCAAGCAGGGCGATGGGGCGCTGCTTGATACTGCCATTGCCCTCAACTCTACAGCTGAGTTGAATGACGGCAAACCTATCGGAAACCCTACCGAGTCGGCTCTCCTGCTCTGGCTCGATGCCCAGGGCAAGGATTATGAAGAACTCCGCAAGCAGGTGAATGTGCTCAAGCAGTTGCCTTTCTCTACCGAGAGAAAGATGATGGCAACCTTGGCAGAAGTTGATGGCGAGACCTATCTCTTCGTAAAGGGTGCGCCTGAAATCGTGATGAAGAAATGCATCATCGAAGATAGAATGCTGAGACAGTCAGCCGAAGAACTCGATGAGTGGCAGCATAAGGCAATGAGAACCCTGGCGTTCGCCTATAAGAAGATAGAAGCTTCTATCATGAGAACTTCCAGAACCTCTACTGCCGAAGTGGTAGCACTTCTCGATGCCAACGACCTTCAGTTGCAGGCCATTGCAGCCATTGCCGATCCTATCCGTCCGGATGTTCCTGCCGCCGTGCAGGAGTGCCGCCATGCGGGTATCGAGGTGAAGGTGGTTACGGGTGATACGGCTGCCACCGCCTTGGAGATAGGCAAGCAGATAGGTGTCTTCGAAGATGAACCTGAGAATATCGGAGCGGATGGCTCTCTGACCTCGCTCGACCAGCAGATGATTACGGGTGAACAGTGGGAGGCTCTTTCTGACGAAGAGGCTTACGAACGGGCGAAGGATATCCGAGTGATGAGCCGTGCCCGTCCTACCGATAAGCAGCGACTGGTGGCGATGCTCCAGAAGCGTGGCGAGGTGGTTGCCGTAACAGGTGATGGTACAAACGATGCTCCGGCGCTTCACTATGCTCACGTGGGCTTGTCGCTGGGTTCGGGAACTTCCGTGGCTAAGGAGGCTTCGGATATGACCCTGCTCGATGATTCCTTCAAGTCTATCGCCAACGCCGTAATGTGGGGACGCTCGCTCTATCGCAACCTGCAGCGCTTCCTCTTCTTCCAGTTGGTAGTAAACGTGGCAGCCCTCCTGCTGGTGCTTGGCGGCTCAGTTATCGGAACTGAAATGCCGTTGACGGTAACCCAGATTCTCTGGGTGAACCTTATCATGGATACCTTCGCAGCCTTGGCACTTGCCTCATTGCCTCCATCTCACGAGGTGATGAAGGATAAACCACGCAAGGCATCCGATTTCATCATCAACAAGAGCATCGGTTTCGGCATTCTGTTCTGCGGCATCGTCTTCTTCCTCGTGATGTTTGCCCTGCTGGTTTACTGCGAGCGTAGAGGCAAGGGTGGAGTAGATGTGCATGAGCTGACCATGTTCTTCACCACCTTCGTGATGATTCAGTTCTGGAACCTCTTCAATGCCAAGGCGCTGATGAGTCATCACACCGCTTTCCGCCATTTCCTGAAGGATAAGGGAATGATTCTGGTGCTTGTACTGGTATTGGTGGGTCAGTGGATTATCGTAACCTTTGGTGGCGAAATGTTCCGCACCACACCATTGTCGCTCCACGAGTGGCTGCTCATCATCGGCTCAACCTCCGTTGTACTTTGGGCGGGCGAGCTGTGGAGAACTTTTAAGAGAATGATAGCAAAGAGAAGATAACCCACAGGGGATTCTTCTGATATGAACGATTAAGATAGAATGAATACAATACATTATAACGATACCGTGCAGTTGCAGCCTTGTGTGGCAACGATTGGTTTCTTCGACGGAGTGCATCGGGGACATCAGTTCCTGATTCATCATCTCGTAGAGACGGCACGAAAGGATGGCTTGCAATCCTCCGTCATCACCTTCGATGCGCATCCCCGCAAGGTATTGCAGGCGGATTATCAGCCAGAGATGCTGAGCACACTAGACTCCAAGCTGCTGCTGCTTTCGAAGACGGAAGTGGATAATGCTGTGGTGCTGCATTTCGACAAGGCGATGGCTGCGATGTCGGCAAGAGAGTTTATGCAGCAGGTGCTCCACGACCATCTCAACGTAAGGAAACTCTTCATCGGCTACGACCATCGCTTCGGTCACAACCGCGAGGAGACTTTCGAAGATTACGTGCGCTATGGCAAGGAGATGGGCATCGAGGTAATCAGGAACGAAGCCTTCCAGATAGACGGCATCAACATCTCTTCTTCCGTAATCCGCTCTTTCCTGAAAGAGGGAGAAGTAGAGATGGCAGCCCGGTGCCTCGGTTTCCCTTACACCCTCATCGGAAAGGTGGTGAATGGATTCCACGAAGGCAGAAAGCTCGGCTTCCCTACTGCCAATCTCGACATCTCTCACTTCGGACAGCTGATTCCTGCCCCTGGTGTCTATGCCGTAAGGGTAAGACTGGAGAATACGGTGGTATGGAAACGGGGAATGATGAATGTGGGCAATCGCCCAACCTTCAATGGCAGACTACTGACGCTAGAGACGCACATCTTCAATTTCGACGGGGATATTTATGACCAGCTCTTGCTCGTAAGCTTCGTGAAGCGAATAAGGGGCGAACAGAAGTTTGACAGTCCCGAGGAGTTGGCGGCGCAACTGAAAGAGGATGAGCAGACCGTGCTGGATCTCTTTGAAAAGGAAGCGGAATGATAGCGAGAATGCTATTAAACTATAAACGATTAATTATAAACAGTAAAAGCAATGGCAAAGATTAATTTAAAGAGAGGTTTGACGGATATCGTCCTCTACATGATTATATTTATAGTAGTACAGATTATCGTGATGTATGCTGGCGCAGGAATCTGGGCGGGCATTAAGGGCGAAGGTTACCAGGCAACGCTCCTGGCTGTCAGTTCGGGCAGCAATCCTATCCTGATGGCACTTACTTCAGCGTTCAGCAACGTTATCACCCTCGTCATCTTCCTGAAGACGAAGTGGACACCGCTGACCCGCGATTATCTGCTTTCCAAGCCTTGGGCAACGCTTCTCTGGGTGGCATTGTTCACCCTGGGAACCATCATTCCTCTGGAGTTCATATATGAGCAGATAGGCATCGAAATGGACGAGAATACCGAGCAGATATTCGCATCGCTCATGAAGGAGCCTTGGGGCTATGTGGCTATCGGCGTTCTGGCGCCTTTTGCTGAGGAGGTTGTGTTCCGTGGAGCCGTTCTCCGTACCCTGCTGGGTCTTATGAGCAAGAAGAACCATTGGGTAGCCATCATGATTTCGGCTGCCATCTTCGGTCTGGCTCACGCCAACGTAGCGCAGTTTGTCAATGCCCTCCTGCTGGGCTTACTCCTGGGTTGGATGTATTATCGCACCAAGAGCCTTGTTCCGGGCATCCTGCTCCACTGGGTGAATAATACGATGGCGTATGTCCTGTCCAATATCATGCCTCAGAGCGATGGCAAACTCATCGACCTCTTCCATGGCGATGAGAAGACCATGTATTATGCCGTAGGCTTCTCTCTCTGCATCATGATTCCAAGTTTCATACAGCTGGTTATCAGATTAAAGAAGGTGAAGGCTTAAGAGATAAATAAACGAGTAAAAAGGTTACCTGGATGGGTAGCCTTTTTTCAGATATGGAAGTAGATATATCATCAGATAGAGAAGTAGATTTTATGAAGATTATAGAAAGCAGTATCATAGGCAAGAAGAGCCCTGAGGCTTGTGAGGATGGAATGGTAGTTACCGATGATTTCATTGCAGTGATTGATGGCAGTACGAGCAAGACTCCGAAGCATCTCAATCCCGATATGAAGAACGGAAGATACGCCATGATGCTTATCTCGGAATACATCCAGGAGGAACTGAAAGCGGATGCCTCGGTAGATGATTTCTGCCAGGGTGTGACAGCCTATATATATAATAAGGTGTATGAAAAGCTAGGGGTGGAAGAGCGGTTGAAGGAGCATCCGGAAGAGCGGCTTACCGCCTCGGCTATCCTTTATAGCCGGACAAGGAATGAAGTCTGGATGGTGGGCGATTGCCAGGCAATCATCGCCGGAAAGCTTTATGAGAACGGCAAGCCTTATGAGGAGAAGATTGCCCGTAAGAGGGTAGAGTTGATAGAGCAGGGCCTTTCGCCTGCTGAGGCTAGAAAGCAGATAGAGCCATTGCTTATCAAGGCGATGCTTTCGGGGCAGAACCAGACCTATACGGTTATTGATGGATTCCCGGTTTATCGGGAGGGAGTGAAGGTTGTTTCGGTTTCAGATTCCAGTTCTGTTCAGGATTCTGTTTCATCATCAGATTCTTGTTCTGTTCAAGATCCTGTTTCCTGCTCAGGCTCCGCTTCTGCATCAGATACAATTCCATCTTCTTCCTCCGAGATAGTATTGGCGAGCGATGGCTATCCGTTCCTGAAGCCAACCTTGGCAGCGAGCGAGGCGGCATTGGCAGAGCAGATTGCCAACGACCCTCAGAACATCCATTCCTTTATCGCCACCAAGGGCATCGTAGAGGGTAATAAGAGCTTTGATGATAGAACTTATATTCGATTTGTTTATTGCCAGTAAATAAAAAACCGTAGATTTATTTATTGGCAATAAACAAAAATGGCTGATTCCGCCAGAAAAAAATAACATGGACAAATTGAATTTGTCCGGTTTGTTTGTCTGGAGGCTTGTAACTACCCAATAATCAGTAGATTATGAGCTTTCGGACAATTTGTCCGGACAAATTCAATTTGTCCGTGTTATTTTTTTAGCATGAAATGACAAGTAATGGCAAGGATTTCTATCCGGCAAGCGATGTATTCCCAAGAAGAAAACGATGACTTCTGCACCGAGAAACGGTGAGTTCTGGAGGAGAAAACTATGAGTTAGTATTTTTAACATAAAGCTCTAAAGCAGCCAAAGGAGAATAAGAGAGGTTGGAAC
>ERZ836358.2430-NODE-2430-length-14323-cov-4.698837_pt1 | contig 14323 bp, 10 predicted proteins | sample MGYA00519942_ERZ836358 | MGnify/ENA primary metagenome ERZ836358 (study PRJEB31850, sample SAMEA3708798) | human gut metagenome | biome: human gut; feature: human-associated habitat; material: faeces | place: China | collected 2014 ...
AAGGTATTTTAAATGTTTTGGTTACACTTGTTGAAAAAAACAGAGGGCTATTACGATTCTTTTAACAACCTTTGCAGCAATATAATAACCATAAATAAAAATATTATTTAAATGAAAATGAAGTCAAATGTCATCCTGAATGACGACAAGGTAATCAAAGAGAGATTGAAATATTGTGTCCACATCACGTTAGGACGTTTTCTGAACATCCAGCGCACCGTATCGCCCCTGTCGCACGAGAAAGTAGCGGGACAGACCACCATCAATTCCAGCACGACATGGAACATGGAACAAGTCCGGAATTACAGCATATTATCGTACGCGCAAGTGATCTACACGCATTTCATAGCCTTGAAGTGCAAGTTCTACGTCCTGCATCTTTCAAAGACGATGATCAAAGCGATTCAAAACGGGCAGTGCATCATCATCAAAACCGTAGATCCCGACAAACTGGACGATTACCTTCCCGGCGAAATCCTCCTCGAGCAGCACCCCGACGCGGAAGAACTGGAACGGAGGAAAAAGGCGAGAGAGGCGTTATTGAGTAAATCCATGCACCTGCGGATAAGCAAAAGTCAAGAACAGGAAAATGAAAAGAAGAAGAAGAGAAAAGAACAGGAAAAGAAGAGAAAAGAGAAGGAGAAAGGAGGTAAGGGAAAAAAGAAATCGGAAAAACAGGTAAAGTTATCATAAGTTTACTACCTTTGTGGCACAAGAAGGATACAAAAGTAAGGACATGAACGATTGTGAAGAGACGAATGACAAGGCAATAAAAGCGCTCATAGTATTCAGAGAAATAAGTGATACGGACAATCTGTTCGCTCCTATTCTATGCGACGCTATCCGCATGACGGGTATTGACGTACGATGTTCCAAAGAAGCATTTTGGGAATCAGACACGGCGTATGACATCATACACTTCCAATGGCCGGAAGAAGTAGTAGGCTGGAACTGCGACGACCCCGACGTGATACGCCGGCTCGAAGAGCGCATCCGTTTCTTCCGTTCGCGCGGGGCGCATTTCGTCTACACGCGGCACAACGTGCGTCCGCACTACGCAAACGACATCATCAGCCGCGCCTACGACATCATCGAGACGCAAAGCGACATCGTGGTGCACATGGGACATTTCAGCGCGGATGACTTTGCCGCCAGATACCCCCAAAGCCGGAATGTCGTCATCCTCCACCATATTTATGAATATACCTATCAGGAGGATATCAGCGCGGCGCGCGCACGCCAATACCTCAATCTGCCGCAGGAGGCGTTCATCGTCACCGCCTTCGGCAAGTTCCGCAACCGGGAAGAGATACGCATGGTGCTCGGAGCATTCCGTGCATGGAAACGGCCGCGTAAACTGCTGCTCGCTCCCCGTCTCTACCCTTTCTCCAGACGCAACGGGTACGGCAAGAACTTCCTCAAGAGATGGCTCTCGCGCTTCGGCTACTACGTGGTCAGGCCCCTGCTCAACCGCTGGCTGCATCTGAGAGCCGGAGGCAACGACGACCTTGTGGACAGTTGCGACCTACCTTATTATATAGCAGCTTCGGACCTGGTAATGATTCCACGCAAAGATATCCTGAATTCCGGCAACATCCCCCTCGCCTTCCTCTACCACAAAGTGGTGGTGGGTCCCGATACGGGAAATAACGGCGAGCTGCTGGCCATCACCGGAAACCCCTCGTTCGACCCCGACGACCGGGAAGATATCGTCCGCGCGCTCGAAACCGGCGCACGGTATGCCGCTTACGAACACGGGGAGGCAAACTACGACTACGCCATCGACAACATGAATATCCAAAAAACGGGACGCGAGTATGCTCAAGTCTATAAAGACGCGATAAATGGCAGGTAATCTCAAAAGTCAGCTCTTCTCCGGAGTATTCTACACGGCGCTCGCCAAATACAGCGGCGTCGTCATCTCGCTCGTGGTGGCGGGGGTGCTGGCACGCCTGCTCTCGCCGGACGACTTCGGCATTGTGGCGATAGCCACCGTAATCATCGCCTTCTTCAACCTGTTCACGGACATGGGCGTATCCCCCGCCATCGTGCAGCACAAGACGCTGACACGGGAGGAATTGTCGGATATTTTCTCGTTCACCGTGTGGACCGGCATAGGCATAAGCGTCCTCTTCTTCGCCGCATCGTGGCTGATAGCCGATTATTACAACAGCGACATCCTGCGGACACTGTGCCAGCTGCTGTCCGTCAACCTGTTTTTCGCTTCCGCCACCATCGTGCCGGGAGCTTTGTTCTACCGCAACAAGGAGTTCAAGTTCATCGCCGTGCGGAGCTTCGTCATTCAGATTTCGGCAGGAGCCGCCGCCGTCACCGCAGCACTCTGCGGAGCGGGACTGTATGCGCTGATTATCAACCCGATCGTATCCAGCATACTGATATTCGCCATCTCCTACCAACGCTATCCGCAACGCCTGCGCCTCACGCTGGGCCTGACGGTGCTGCGCAAGATATTCTCCTATTCCGCCTACCAGTTCCTGTTCAATGTCATCAACTATTTCAGCCGCAACCTTGACAAGCTGCTAATCGGCAAATACATGGGAATGTCCGACTTGGGATACTACGAAAAATCTTACCGTCTGATGATGCTTCCCCTGCAGAACATCACACAAGTGATCACCCCCGTGATGCACCCGATATTCAGCGATTTTCAAGACGACAAAGGGAAGCTCGCCACCTCCTACGAACGCATCCTGCGCTTTCTCGCCTTCATCGGACTGCCGCTCAGCGTGCTGCTCTTTTTCACGGCGGAGGAAGTGACGCTGATCATCTTCGGCGACCAATGGCTGCCGTCCGTACCCGTTTTCCGGATTCTGTCACTGTCCGTAGGGATTCAGATCATGCTGTCTTCTTCCGGCTCCATCTTCCAGGCGGCGGGCGACACGAAGAGCCTGTTCGTGTGCGGACTGTTCTCGTCCGCGCTCAACGTGGCGGGTATGCTGCTCGGAATCTTCTATTTCGGCACGCTGACGGCAGTGGCAAGCTGCATCGCCGTCACATTCACCGTCAACTTCGTGCAATGCTACTGGCAGATGTACCGGGTGACTTTCCGGCGAAGCGTCCTGCCGTTCGTCCGTCAGCTCCTTTCTCCGCTGGCAGTGAGCCTGCTGATGGCGGCCATTCTCCTGCCGATACAGTACGCGACGGAAGGAATAAATATTTTTCTTACAATAATTGTAAAAAGTATAGTAAGTTTTACTATCTTTGGAGGATATATACAAGCTACGCGTGAGTACGACCTCTTTGGGAAAATACGAAGCATGGCGGGAAAAAGAAAATAAATGAACGAAATGGACAACATACATCAAGACGAAAAGCACGCATGAAAGCCTTATTCCTGATATTTCACGGTTTCGACAAAGCAAACGGAATCAGTAAGAAGATACATTACCAAGTGAAGGCCCTCAAGAAGTGCGGCGCGGATGTTCGCTTGTGTTATTACGACACCACGCCTTTCGGCAACCGGAGGCTGATGATCGACGACGAGGTGATGGCCGATTTCGGCGAAGGAACGATGGCGAAGTTGCTGAAACGTGTCTACTACTCGCCTATCGTGAAGTACGCGCAGCGGGAGAAGATAGATTTTGTGTACATCCGTTCCTATCACAACGCCAACCCTTTCACGCTGCGGCTGGTGGAACGCCTGAAAAAGACGGGGGCGAAAGTGGCGGTGGAGATACCGACATATCCTTACGATCAGGAGTACATCTCACGGTCTATGAGAGCTTCGCTCGCTGTAGACCGTTGTTTCCGCCACCGGATGGCGAAGCTGCTGGACGGCATCGTGACTTTCTCCAGCGCGGAAACGATTTTCGGAGGCAGGACGATCCGGATTTCCAACGGGATCGATTTCGACGCTACCCCGATGCGGAGCGGGCAGAACGGCACTTCGCACGAGCTGCACCTGATCGGTGTGGCGGAGGTGCACTATTGGCACGGGTTCGACCGCCTGGTACGGGGCCTCGCGGAGTATTACCGGACGAATCCGGAATATAAGGTTTATTTCCATATCGTAGGTCCGCTATCGGGCGAACGGGAACGGGAGGAGATTCTTCCCGTGATACGCGACCATCATCTGGAGGAGTACGTGATTCTGCACGGACCCCTGCACGGAGAGGAACTCGACGAGCAGTTTGAACGCGCGGACTTTGCCATCGGCAGTCTGGGACGCCACCGGAGCGGTATCACGGAAATCAAGACACTGAAAAACCGGGAGTACGCGGCACGCGGGTTTGCCTTCACTTACTCGGAGACGGATGCGGATTTTGACGCTATGCCGTATGTGTGGAAGGTGCCTGCAGATGAGTCGGCGGTGGACGTCCCGAAGCTGATTGCGTTTCAACGGTCGTTGAAGATTTCGCCGGTTGAGATCCGGGAGTCGGTCCGCCCACTGTCATGGAAAGCGCAGATGCAAAAGGTGATTGAGGAGGTAGGACTTAAAAAAACAACTGATGAATAAACAATTAAGAATAGCCTACTGCATTCCTTCGCTTTATTATCCCAGCGGTATGGAACGGGCACTGACTCTGAAAGCGAATTACTTTGCAGAGCATTTCGGCTATGACATACATATTATCCTGACGGACGGAAAAGGGAAAGAGCCTTACTATCCTCTGCATCCGTCCATCACGCTTCATCAACTCAGTATCAATTACGACGAAATGTACGGGCGTTCATTGCTGAAACGTATTTCGGGATATTCGAAGAAACAACGGCTTTACAAGAAGCGGCTGAACGAGTGCCTTTGCGAAATCCGTCCGGATATCACGGTGTCTCTGCTGCGGCGTGAGATCAACTTCATCTGCGATATGAAGGACGGCAGTGTCAAGCTGGGAGAAATCCATTTCAACAAGTCCAACTACCGCGAATTCACCGACAACCGCCTTCCCGGATTCGTGCAGCGAATGGTGAAGCAGTATTGGATGCGGCAACTGATCCGGCAACTGCGGAAAGTGCGCTATTTCGTCGTGCTGAGCAACGAGGACGCAGCCGAATGGACGGAACTGGACAACGTGAAGGTGATTCACAACCCGCTTCCTTTCCTCCCCGACCAACAGTCGGACGGCACGCAAAAACAGGTGATTGCCGTAGGAAGGTATATGCCGCAGAAAGGATTCGACCGCCTCGTGAGTGCCTGGCGCATCGTCAGCCGGAAACATCCGGACTGGACGCTGTCGATCTACGGGGACGGTATGCGCGAGCAACTCCAACGGCAGGTGGATGAGGAAGGGGTGGCTTCGAGTTGCCTGCTCAAACACACGGTGCAGAATATCGTGGATAAGTATTGTGAGAGTTCTGTATTTGTTCTGTCTTCGCGCTATGAGGGGTTCGGAATGGTCATCATCGAGGCTATGGCGTGCGGGGTGCCCCCCGTTTCGTTCACGTGCCCGTGCGGACCGAGAGACATTATCGCAGACGGCCGCGACGGGTTGTTGGTGGAGAACGGTGACATCGGGGGATTGGCGGAGAAGATCTGTTATCTGATTGAGCATGAGGACCTGCGCAGGAAGATGGGACGGCAGGCACGGGTGGATGTGGAACGTTTCAGGATCGAGCATATCGCGGAGCAATGGAAAGAGTTGTTCGAGGAGGCTTTGGAAAAATAAACAGATAAGCGGTACGCTTAATAAATCAGGAAGTGAGTTATGGGAGTTTGGTATAAGAAATATTTGCAGGTGTACGAGAGACCGTTTGCGGAAGCTCCCCAAGCAGTGGTGGAGGAAGTGCGGCAGAAGATCGCCGGGCTTCAGAGCGAAAATCCGGTGGTTACCGTCTCGCTGATAGGCTACAACGAGGAAAAACATCTGCTGGCTTGTCTGTGGTCGCTGAGCGAGATGCAGTGCAAATATCCCCTAGAGATCATCGGGGTGGATAATGAATCGAAGGACCGAACGGCGGAGATTTTTCAGGCGTGCGGCGTACCTTATTATACGGAGACGCAGCATAGTTGCGGTTTTGCCCGCCTTTGCGGGCTGAACCACGCACGGGGGAAGTATCACATCAACATTGATTCGGACACGATGTATCCGCCCAAGTATGTGGAGACGATGGTGGATGCGCTGGAGCGTCCGGGCGTTGTCGGGGTAAGCTCGCTATGGAGCTATATTCCGGACGAGGAGCATTCCCGGTGGGGACTGAAGCTGTATGAGGCTACCCGCGACCTGCATCTGTGGCTGCAATCGTTCAAGCGTCCGGAGCTGAGTGTGCGGGGGCTGGTGTTCGCTTACCGCACGGATTTGGCACGGAAAACGGGCATCCGCACAGACATCATCCGGGGCGAGGACGGGTATCTGGCGCTGCAACTGAAACAGTTCGGGAAAATCGCTTTTGTGAGAAAACGCCGCGCACGTGCCGTCACGGGGTATGGCACGGTGGGAGCCGACGGATCGCTGTTCAACAGTTTCAAGGTTCGTGTGGCCAACGGGCTGAGGGGGATCGGAGGACTTTTTACCAAGAAAAAGGAATATAAGGATGAGGAGAGCAATCTCGTGAAAAAGAAATAAAGGAAAGATATAGAGAAATAACCCAAACAAATAATATATAGCATTATGATTACCCGTATCCCGTATGACAGAGATGATTTGAAGATCGGAAAGAAGGACAAGGTATTGGAAGTTGGTCCCGGTCATAATCCGACTTTCAGAGCCAACGTTATCGTTGAGCAGTATTTGGACAGTAATTTCCATCGTTGCGGAAACGTGAAGATATACCCGCATCAGGAGTTGGTCAATGCGAACGGTGAGAATTTACCGTTTGAAGATAAGGCATTCGATTATGTGATTTGCAATCAAGTACTTGAGCACGTGGAAAACCCCGCAGAGTTTATCCATGAGCAATACAGGGTAGCGAAAAGGGGATACATGGAGACTCCCAGTTTGCTGGGCGAATTTCTCTTTCCCAAGAAATCCCACAAATGGGTGGTTCTTTACTTGGACAACAAACTGATCCTTTTTGAGAAATCCAGAATGCCGGGAAATTACGAGAATAACTATGGGGAACTGTTTCTGAATTATCTGCCATACCAGTCGCTGACGTATAAGCTATTGTGGTTTACCGAAGGGAATCTGATGTTGAACCGATGCGAATGGAAAGATGATATCGAATTTATCATCAATCCGACAGATGAAAAGTATACCGATTTTTTCACTAAGCCGTGGAGCAGACAGATGGTGGAACAGATGTATCCGCGCAGAAGCGCGATGAAAGAGCTGACAAAGATCGGTACCGCTTTATATTATATTGTGAAAAATAAAGTAAAAAATAAAACCCATAAGCACTCTCCGATAAGCTTGGAGGAGTATATGCGACTAAAAGAATAAAAGCTAAAAAATCATGAACGATACACTTACTCTTTGTCTCGAAATTTTTTTCTGGTTTGCCCTGTTTGTTGTGTTCTACACGTATCTGGGCTACGGAATCCTGCTTTACATCCTTGTCAAGCTGAAAGAGTTTTTCGTGAAACCAGTGAGACGCTCGCTGCCGGCAACGGACGGGGAACTGCCGGAGGTGACGCTGTTTATCACGGCTTTCAACGAAGAGGAGGTGGTGGACGAGAAGATGGAGAACTGCCTTGAGCTGGACTATCCTGCGGATAAGCTGCACATCGTCTGGGTGACGGACGGCAGCAATGACGGGACGAACGAACGCTTGCAGACACGCTGGCAGGGAAAGGCGACGGTGCATTTCCAACCGCTCCGACAGGGGAAAACGGCTGCAATGACGCGCGGAATGACGCTTGTAGACACACCGCTCGTTGTCTTCACGGACGCCAATACGATGGTGAACCGGGAAGCGATACGGGAGATTGTACTCGCTTTTCAGGATCCGAAAGTGGGATGCGTGGCGGGAGAGAAACGGATTGCCGTGCAGACGAAGGACGGGGCTGCCGCCGGTGGCGAAGGGATTTACTGGAAGTATGAGTCGACGCTGAAAGCGTTGGACGCACGGCTATATTCGGCGGTGGGGGCTGCGGGTGAACTGTTTGCCGTACGCCGCGAACTGTTCGAGGCGATGGAACCGGACACATTGCTCGACGACTTCATCCTATCGCTGCGCATCACGATGAAGGGGTACACGATTGCTTACTGCACCAATGCCTACGCCATCGAAAGCGGTTCGGCGGATATGAGGGAGGAGGAAAAAAGAAAGGTGCGCATCGCTGCGGGAGGATTGCAGTCTATCTGGCGGCTGCGCCCATTGCTGAACCCGTTCCGCTACGGGGTGCTCAGCTTTCAATATACGTCGCACCGGGTGTTGAGGTGGTCGGTCACTCCGTTCCTGCTGTTCGCACTCCTGCCACTGAACGTGGCGATTCTGCTGTCGGGCGGTCCGACGGTATTCTACGGGGTGCTGCTTGGGATGCAGCTCCTCTTCTACGGGTTGGGATATTGGGGCTATTATCTGTCTGCCAGGCAGATTAAGAACAAGATACTCTTCATCCCCTATTATTTTCTTTTTATGAATATCAATGTGTTGAAAGGGATCCGTTATCTGAAGAAGAAAAAAGGAAACGGAGCGTGGGAAAAAGCGAAACGGTCGGAGAAGTAAAAACAATTTGAGATATCTTTTGTTATCTTATAAAAAAATCATACATGGACAGAACATTACACAATGCAAACAATGCACAAAGAATTCTGGAACTGACGGCAGACACAATGTTGCTGATAGACAGGAATGGTATCTGCGTGGATATCGATTCTCATTGCGATTTATGGTTTCTGCAGGAAGAAGTTCTTTTAGGGAAGGATATCTTCGAACTTTTGCCAGAGCGGACAAGGGATAAGGTAATGCCGGTGTTCGAGACGGTGATCGGGGAACACCGGAGTGTCAGCAAAAACTTCAAGCTGGAGCTGAAGAATGAGACATTCTATTTCAAGTGTCTCATGCATCCGTATGATGATATGGTGCTTTGCCAATATAGGGATATCACGCAAAGAAGTAACGTGAAACGCCAGTTGGAGCAGGCAAACCGCACATTGCGCGAGATTCAGAAGGTGGCGCAAATCGGACACTGGACGTATAATACGGCGGAAAATGTGTTTCATTATACAGGATACACGGGAGTATTGTGCAAGGAGGATGTGCAGCATATCTCTTTCGATATGTACAAGCAGTTAATAATGGAGGAGGATCACCCGGCTTTCGAGAATTGGTGCGAAAAGAATGTGTCGGAATTCAATCAGGAAAGTATCAGTTACCGGATCCGGCTGGACGGGGATATTTTCTATGTGCGTATCCAGACTTATCTGCGGGAGGAATTGCCCGACGGAAGCTGCAATATAGAAGGGTATATCCAGAATATCACTGTTCTCCAACACCGGAGGAATGATATCAATACACTGACTCATGCCATTAATAATGCGAAAGAGAGTATCTATGCCGCCAAACCCGACGGTACGGTGATCTTTGCCAACCGACGTTTTCTGTACAATCACGGTCTAGTGGATAATACGGACATCAGCCGACTGAAAATCTATAATATCGTTGCAGATATGCCGACCGAAGAGGCTTGGCAGGAACGGTGCAGGAATGCGGTGCAGAACGGCAGCAATACGTTTATCGCGCATCATCCCTCTAAAATTCATAAGGATATTCTGGCTTACGAATGTACGATGTACAACGTTATCAGTGATTCCGGCGAGGAGAGTTTCTGGTCGTTCGCTCATGACATCTCGGAAAGAATGAGGTATGAGGCGCAGATCAAACGGCTCAACCGGATTATGGATACGACGATCAATAACCTTCCCGCAGGGATTGTGGTGAAAGAGATTAACAATGATTTCAGATATGTGTATCGGAACCGCGAATCGTACAACCGCGATCATTTCAATGATAATCCGGTGGGCAAGAATGACTATGACTTCTATCCGCCGATTGTAGCGGAAAAGAAGAGGCAGGAGGATATTGAGGTAGCTGCTACCGGAAAAGGACTGCATTGGATCGCTGAGGGAAAGGACAGGAACGGGAATCTGATTATTCTTGACAAACGGAAGATTAAGGTGGATGGTGACGAGTTGTCCTCTCCTATCATCGTCAGCATTGAGTGGGATATCACGGAGCTGGAGATGATCAAGCGGGAACTCCAGTCGTCGAAGGACAAAGCGGAGATGTCCGACAATCTGAAATCGGCTTTCCTTGCCAATATGAGTCATGAGATCCGCACACCACTGAACGCGATTGTCGGTTTTTCGCATCTGATAACTGAGAGTGATGACGCGGAAGAACGGAAAACGTATTATCAGATTGTGGAAGCCAACAACGAGCGTCTGTTGCAACTGATTAACGAGATTCTCGATCTTTCGAAGATTGAGTCGGGAACGATTGAGTTTTCATTTGGACTTACGAGTCTGCATAATTTGTGTCAGGAGATACATGATGCGCATATATTCCGCACACCGGAGGGTGTGCAACTTGTCTATGAGCCTTCGGACGAAAGCCTGCGGATAGAGACGGACAAGAACCGTGTGTTCCAGGTGATTTCGAACCTGATCGGGAATGCGGTAAAGTTTACGAAGGAAGGTAGTATCAAGTACGGTTATGAGTTGGTGGATGGGCAGATCGTATTTCATGTAACGGATACGGGCACGGGAATCGAACCGGAAAAGGTGGGACGTGTGTTCGAGCGTTTTGCCAAATTGAATAATCATGCTCAAGGGACGGGACTGGGATTGTCTATCTGCAAGTCTATCGTGGAACGGCTCGGCGGACAGATTTCCGTCAGTTCAATAGTGGGCGTGGGCACAACGTTTACGTTTACTTTGCCGTACAGTACACAGGAAACGCCCAAAGAGGTCGATTCGGAGATGAAGACAGTGCTCTACAAAGAGGAGGTGCCGCAGAGTGGAAACGGCATATCCGCGAATGAAGGAACGGGAAAGGAAAAGATACATATGACGAAACAGGTCTGTATCCTGATTGCCGAAGATACGGACAGTAACTATGATTTACTGAACGCTATTCTAGGCAAGCAGTATCGTCTCGTCCGTGCTAACGATGGTATGGAAGCGGTTCTCTTGTACGATGAGGTGAAGCCGGATCTGATTCTGATGGATATCAAAATGCCGAATCTGGATGGACTGGAGGCTACCAAGATCATTCGCGAACTGTCTGCTACGGTCCCTATTATCGCTCAGAGTGCTTTTGCCTATGAGCATGATGTGAAAGCCGCGATGGAAGCGGGTTGCAATGACTTCATAGCGAAACCGATAGCTCAGTCGAAACTGAAAGAGGTAATCAATAAGTGGTTGACGACGGAATGACTGTAAATAGTTGACGACGGAATGGCTACAAATGGTTGACGACGGAATGACTACGAATGGCTGACGACAGAGCGGCTGTGCCCGAATCAGAATATTGTGTAAGGATAAAGTAAGATTATTATGAAAGCCTTTTATAGACTGTTCTACTATTTTTCTATCCTGCTGACAGGTGTTTTGGCAGGTGTTACCCTAGTGGGTGCTTTTGCCGGAAACACTGCACCGGAGAGTTTCAAACTTATCCCTTTTATCGGTCTAGGGTTGCCTGTACTTTTATTGGCTAATCTGGCTTTTGCCATTTATTGGACGATCTGCTGGCGGTGTTGGGTTTTCCTTTCTCTCATTGCTTTATTCGGTAATTGGGGGTATATAAGTTGCGTCCTTCAGTTTCCTCTTTTCAGCCCGGCTTCGGAGCCGATAGCCAAGCTGGGAACCTATACACCCGGAATATTGACCGTAGCGACTTACAATGTGGATGCTTTCAACCACGAATACATGGGGTATTCCTGCAAAGGTATTGCTACTCAAATGCAGAATCTGCAAGCGGATATCCTCTGCTTGCAGGAGGTCGGTATCAATTCCTCATTTAACATTGACAGTGTATGTGCCGCTTTTTCTAACTGGCCGTATCAGTATGTTCCTTCCGCTCCCGAAGGAAAGGAGCTTTTGCAACTGGCTGTTTTCAGCCGTTATCCTATCAGGGAACAGAGTCTTATCACCTATCCTGACTCTAAGAATTGCAGCCTGTGGTGTGACATCGAAATACCCGGTCGCACGATCCGCCTGTTTAATAATCATCTGCAAACAACGGAAGTGACCCGTAACAAAAGAGAACTGGAAAAAGAGCTTTACAAAGAGGATGCCCAAAAAGCGGAACGTGCCGCTCTGACTCTGATAGACGGTCTGCACGAGAACTTCCGGAAACGTGCCGGACAAGCTGATGTCCTCAAACAACTGATAGCCGACTCCCCCTATCCTACCCTCGTTTGCGGCGACTTCAATTCTCTACCGTCTTCTTATGTCTATCACACCATAAAAGGTGACAAGAAAGGTGACAAGAAAGGTAACAAAAAAGGTAACAAACTGCAAGATGGCTTCCAGACAAGCGGACATGGCTATATGTATACTTTCAAATTTTTCAAGCATTTACTAAGAATCGACTATGTCCTCCACTCTCCGGAACTGAAAAGTACGGATTACTTTTCACCGGACTGGAGTTATAGCGATCATAATCCGGTAGTGATGAGGATGAAGCTATAAAAAAAGAAAGCCGAACAACTGCAAAATTGTCCGGCTTACTTTTATATAGAAATTCTTCTGTTTATTCTAGAATGTAAATTTGACTCCTAATTGCATCTGCCATGCACTACCTGTAGAAGCTGTATAATCCCATTTAGAATTTTTTTGGAACGCTTCACGAGAAGATGCATTCATCTGATATGTTAGAGGTTCTCCTACTTTACTTGCTGTTTTCAGTAATCTTACATTATCGTAACTTTGTAAACCACAAGAACGATAAGCACCCCATTTTGAATTTAACAAATTGCCAATATTTAACATATCAAGACTTACTTGAATACCATATTTGCGCTTACCAATCTTTGCATAAAAATCTTGAGCGATCTTCATGTCAAAACGATGGATCCACGGTTCTAAAGAAGAGGCACGTTCTACATACTGCCCTTTACGTTCTGACAAATAAGAGTCACTATTTACATAATTCCAAAAGTCCTCTTGTTGCTCCTCTGCTGTATAAGTTACATTATTTTGCTTATCTTTAATATCCACAAATGTCATTTCATCCTTAGAAGCAGGTACATACATCAAATCAGAATAGTTTCCATCACCATTTATATCATTATAATACGTATAAGAAAAACGTCCTTGTTGGTAACCGGTATAGAATAAAGATACGGTCGTTTTCATATTTGCATAAGCAATTTCATAAGACGCATTAGCAATCAAACGATGTGGAGTAGAAAATAAGGAATAAGAAACACCTGGATCATTCAATGAATTAACTGCAACATTATTCTGCCATACTGAAGCCGCCGATGAACCTGGATTTGCCGTCATATCTTTAGCCATTGTATAAGTGTACCCAAATGAACCTGTAAAACCAAAATCAAATTTCTTCGTTAGTACTGCATTAAAAGAATACTGATAACCTTTTTCATCTCCATTGGTCAATTGTATGACTGTTTTAGTTGTAGGATTGTCATAATAATTGTCTTTAGTCCAATATACACGTCCTGGTTGTTCATTATAGGTTCCAGAAGGAGCCTTTTCATTTATATTCTTCTGAACAACATTATAAACATCACGCGTATACATAATACCTACAGAGGCCATAAATCCATAAGGTAATTGGAACTCCGCATTCACATTACTACGCCAAACCTGAGGCATTTTAAAATCTGGATCTACATAAGCAATGGTTCCCGGAACATCATTTCCTGGAGTCGATGGAAACATATCAGGATTTTGGCTAAGAGTTTCTTTATAATTTGGATTAAAAGCAAAGTTTGTTGGCAATTCCAAAGTTGAGAATTCAACCATATTTTGCATCTGTCCTGCATTAGTTGGCTGATTAGTGAACCAGACAAATGGCAATAGACCCGTAAATAGACCTGTACCTCCAGTTAATACAATAGAACGATCACCCTTAACATCCCAATTAAAGCCTAAACGAGGAGAAAGTAACAATTTGCTTTTCGGCCATTTAGAAACATCCACATTTATCCCATTAAATGACTGTTTCTTGATAGCAGCATTTCCCGACAAATCATCAAAATATAACGGCAAATCAAAACGCAATCCATACGTCAATTTAAAATTAGGTGTAATAGAATATTCATCTTGTGCATAGGCTCCTAACATACCAAATGTCAATTCAGCTCCTGGAGCATCTTTTCCATTATACCCATACGTAATACCATATAATGATGGTGCCTTTCCTGTCATAAAATCATCCATAGAGGCATAACGGTAATACCCATAAGGAGCACGTAAATATGAATTCATGAAATACTGTCTTTCAAATGTTGCAC
>ERZ836358.2435-NODE-2435-length-14291-cov-2.885291_pt1 | contig 14291 bp, 13 predicted proteins | sample MGYA00519942_ERZ836358 | MGnify/ENA primary metagenome ERZ836358 (study PRJEB31850, sample SAMEA3708798) | human gut metagenome | biome: human gut; feature: human-associated habitat; material: faeces | place: China | collected 2014 ...
TTTTTCTTTTTTTCTTTTTTAATTTATTTCTCATTGTTAACACTTGATTTTCATCATGTTCATTATATACATACGTTGTCATCTTAAGACTCCCAATTAATAAAACGTACTTCTGGTTTTAATAAAACACCATACTTTTCTTGAACTGTTTTTTGAACATAAAAAATCAAATCATGAATATCCTTAGCAGAAGCATAACCATTATTTACAATAAAGTTAGAATGTTTTGGAGAAACTTGTGCTCCACCAATTTCATAACCTCTAAGACCTGCATCATCAATATATTTCCATGCAGCCGCACCTTCTGGATTTCTAAAAACACTTCCTGCACTTGGTTTATTCCAAGGTTGCGTAGATATTCTTCTTTCTTTTCTTTTATCTAAAGTTTCATTAATTTCTTCAACACTTTTATTTTCCAAAACAAAAGTAGCTTCCAAGACAATCCATTTAGGATGGTCTTGAATGATGGAATGTCGATATGAAAAATCCATTTCATCTTTAGATAATTCAACCACTTTTAAATGTTCATCTAATACTTTTACTGATTTAACAACTTTACTTAAACATGATTTATAGGCCCCTGCATTCATAAAAATACCACCACCGATATTTCCAGGAATTCCTCCCATAAATTCAAAACCACTCAAACCAATTTTAGCACAATCATAAGCAAGTTTAATCATTGTAACACCACATTGGGCAGTTACTTCGCTCCCATTGACATGATATTGATTCATATCTTCAAGGGAAATAATAATTCCTTCAAAACTTTTATCTGAAAATAATAAATTTGAACCTCTTCCAATAACAAAAAGTTGAATACGATGCTTACGACAATACTTTATCACTTCAATCAACTCACCGACATTTTGAACTTTTATAAATAATTTTGCTGGCCCACCTACACGATAAGTTGTATGTTTATATAACGGTTCATCTTTAAGAACTTTTCCAACATCTAATTGTTTAAGTTCTTCATAATATTTTTCAAACTTCATCATTAGTCTCCTAACATCGAAATAATTTCTTGATACATGTCTTCAACTGCATTTGGCTTTCCTAACTTTTTAGCGTTTTCTGTTAAAATTTGAAGTGCAGTTTGATCATTAATAACACTATCAATTGTAGAAATCAATTTTTCTCCTGTTAAATCTTTTTCAAGAATCATTTTAGCAGCATGGTTATTTTCTAATTCACGTGCATTATATTCTTGATGATTTGCTGCTACATAAGGACTAGGAATCAAAATAGCTGGTACGCCTAAAGCTGTTAATTCAGCAAGGGTACTGGCTCCTGCACGTGAAACAATAAGATCTGTCGCATGCATTAAAGAAGGCATATCATCAACATAAGGGATGATTTTTACGTTTTCATTTTTATAATCTTTCATTGATTCATAATAAGGTTTCCCAGTAACATAAAGTACTTGATATTCTTTACCAACAAATTGATTCATCGATTCCTTCATCGTTTGATTAACTGTCTGTGATCCTAATGATCCCATAACAATCGTAACAACTTTTTTATTTCTATCTAAACCATATTTATCATAAATATCTTTAGGAACTTCATGGCTGACAACACTTGCACGAGGATTTCCAAGCAATAGTGTTTTTTCTTGAGGAAATTCTTCATACGCTTTTTGATAACAACAAATGATCTTATCTACTTTTTTTATAAGAATTTTATTTGTTAAACCAATAATTGAGTTTTGTTCATGAATCATCGTTTTAATTTTTAAACTTGCAGCAGCTTCTAAAGCTGAAGCACTTGGATATCCACCAAAACCAACAACAATATCAGGATTAAATTTTTTTATAACTTTTTTTGCTTTTCCAATAGATTTAACAAATAACAAAGCTGCATGAGCTTTCTTTAAAGGATTACCCGCTAATCCTTTAACATTTAAACCAACATAATCATATCCAAGTTGGGGAACAACTTGAGATTCCAAACGATCCTTTGTTCCAATAAATAAAAATTTTGAATTTGGATCTTGTTTTTTTATATATTCAACTAATGCAAGAGCAGGGTATAAATGTCCACCTGTTCCTCCAGCAGCAACAACAACTTTCATCTTTACTCACTCCTTAAAGTTTATTATACTCTTTTTCTCTATTTTTGAGAATTGATAACTCTAAAATAGTGCCACTCTTTATCAAAAAAAGCAACACTTTTTAAAAAAAGATTAATCATTCGACTAATCTTTCTTTTGAATAATAAAACTTACACCATCAACTCTATTAACAGCTTCAACTTTATATCCATACATTGTTACTGTTTTATAAACAATAGATAATCCTAAACCAAATTGTCCTTTATGACCTATTTCATAAGGTTGAAATAAAGATTCAGGATTTAAATTATCTATAGGTTCGCCATCATTAAATATTTCTAAATATTGATCTTTTAAAATAATTTTAATTTCATGGTGTACATAACGAGCAGCATTTTCTATAATATTTTCAATACAAATACGCCAATAATCATCTTTTCCTTTAAAAGATGAATCTTGTAAATCTGTAATAATTTCTATTTGTGAATGCATAGCTGTTAATTGGAAAACAATATGTTCAATCAATTCTTTCATTGAACATGTTTCATCTCCAATTTGTCCACTTATGTAATCTAATCGATTTAAATATAGTAAACTTTTTACTTTCTTTTCTAACCGATCTGTATTTTCTAAAATAACATCCACTGATGAATCTTTATCTCCATAAGGATAAATATCATCCTTAATACTTTGAGCATATGTTTGAATTAAAGCAATAGGTGTTTTTAAATCATGAGAAATGTTATGAATCATTTCTTCTTTAATTTCATTTTGCCGATCTATCTCTTCTTTCATTTCTATTAACGAAGAAGATAAAACACCTATCTCATCTTCTCTTTGAATATGCAATTCACTTTCTTTATCATTTTTTATATCATCTATATAATTTTTAATAAGTTTCAATGGTTTTATTAAAGATGAAACCCAAATAAACAAAGCAAGTCCAATAATTAAAAAAGCAACATAAAAGATATCAATAACTTGCTCCTTTAGATTATTAATCAATGTTTTAGAATAATCACTATAAACAAGTGAAATAATATAATTAGAATCATCCGCTTTTACAATTTGATAATATACTGTTTGGTCTTGCATTTTAACCTTTTCTTGTAATTTCTTTTTATTTTTCTTAACCATCTTATAAAGATCATTTTGAAAAACATAATCTAATATTTGATATTTCTTAGCAGAAATATTTTGCGCTGTTGTAAGCGTATCTTCATTAATGTTATAAGTAAAATGATAAATTTGTTTATCTGAACCTGCATAATCAGGAGAAAAATCATATGAGTAAAAATCATTTTGTGAGCGTGTCAAAACATCATACATTTCATTATCAATAACATGTGTTAAGTTGTTATCAATAATAGGCAATAGAATTGCTAAAACACCTATTGCAATAATTGAAAAAATAATAACAAGTTGTTTTTGTAAAGAATATTTCGTAAGCATTAGTCTAAACGATATCCAAATCCATAAATCGTACGAATATTAATTTCTGGCATTTTTTTACGCAATCTTCGAAGTGTATCATCAACGACACGATCACTACCAAAATAATTTTCGTCCCATACTTTTGATAAAACTTGTTCTCTTGAAATAGCTAATCCTTTGTTATTTAAAAAGTAAACAAGTAGATCATATTCTTTTGTTGTTAAAATGATTTCATTATTGTTATAGAAGACTCTTCTTTTTTCTAAATCAATATCATAACCATCTATTTGTATCTTAGATGGATTATCATAAGCACGTTTTAATAAATTATTAATTCTTAAAATAACTTCTTTAATATTAAATGATTTTGTAATATAGTCATCTGAGCCTTTTTCTAAACCAATAATACGATCAAATTCTTGATCTCTAGCTGACATAAATATAATTGGCATTTTAGGCTTACTTGCCTTTATTTCATTAAACAATTCAAAACCGCTTGCCTTATCTAACATAATATCTATAAGCCATAGATGTACATCATCATCTTTATGAAGTAAAGCTTCATCATACGTATAAAATGAGCAAACACTATAGCCTTCTTTTTCTAAATAAGTTCTTACCAAATCATTTAGATTTTTTTCATCATCTATAATATTAATTTTAAATAACATCTTCTTCACCTCATTTGTATCCTATTCTATTATGACCTATTATAGTTAAAATATTGCCATAATATATGGCAATATTTTGTGATAATATGTGATTTTATCTTTCGATAACAAATCCGCGTTCTTTCATTTTAGTAATGATATAATCTACAGATTGTAAACATTTTTCATTTGTATCCGCTTCAACCATAACACGTACAACTGGTTCAGTTCCTGATTCACGAACAAGAACACGTCCTTCATCACCTAACTTATCTTCAACTTCTTTAATGACTTTTTGTACTTCAACATCATTTTGAGCCTCTTTTTTATCTCTTACATATACATTTTTCATTAATTGAGGGTAAATTGTTACAGGTTCAACTAATTGAGCTAATGTTTTTTTGCTTTCAATAACTGCTTCCATAATTTTTAAAGATGTTAAAATACCATCTCCTGTTGTGGCATGTTTAGAGAAAATGATATGTCCTGATTGTTCTCCACCAATACAATGACCATTTTTCACCATGTTTTCATTAACATATTTATCTCCAACAGCTGTTTTTTCATATTTAATACCTTCTTTATCTAACGCTTTATATAAACCTAAGTTAGACATAACTGTTGTAACAATTGTATCATTAGATAATTCACCATGTTCTTTTAAATATTTACCACAAACATAAAGAATTAAATCACCATCAATAACTCTTCCAAATTCATCAACAGCTAAACAACGATCAGCATCACCATCATAAGCAAAACCAATATCTAATCCTTTAGATTTTACTAGTTCTTGTAATGATTCAATATGTGTAGAACCACAGTTTGTATTAATATTTAAACCATCTGGTTCACTATGAATCACATAAGTTTTTGCTCCTAAAGCATCGAAAACACTTTTAGCAAGATTAGAACTTGCACCATTTGCACAATCTAAACCAACACGAATATTTTTAAAAGCACGTGTAGGAATTGACATTAAATATCCTAAATATCTATTTCTACCTACTGAATAATCTGTTGCACATCCAATTTCATCTTTTGTAGCAAATGGAATTTCATCTACTTCACCATCAATGTATTGTTCAATTAAATTTTCAACCTTCGCATCCATTTTATGACCATTACAATTTAAAACCTTAATACCATTATCATAATATGGATTATGTGAAGCAGAAATCATAATTCCACAATCAAAACCATCTGTTCTTGTAATATAAGCAACACTTGGTGTTGTTGTTACATGCATTAAAGAAACATCAGCACCACTTGCTGTAAGTCCAGCAACAAGTGCATATTCTAACATATAAGAACTTCTTCTTGTATCTTTCCCAATAACAACTTGAGCATGATCTTTATTTCTTCCAAAATACCACCCAATGTATCTTCCTACTTTATAAGCATGTTCAACTGTTAAATCTTTATTAGCTTCCCCACGAAAGCCATCTGTTCCGAAATATTTTCCCATTTCAAATCTCTCCTATTTCTTTATATTTACGCGAATCTGTTCATCGCTATCTAAACGATATGTTAAAGTTTCGTCACTTAATTCTACTTCTAATTTCACATTATGTCGACCCTTTTTTAACCCAACGACATCTACATAGACCTTAATGTCATCATTTGTAAGAGCATTAATACGATCACTTGTACCAATAACTGTTAAATTGCATGTATCGCTTGACATAGAAACATTGTTTTCTTTGCCATTTTTTATTTGAATTGGTATATCTGTAAATTGTCTTTGTTCAGAAGGAACAAGCGTAATTGTTCCATCCACTTTAGTAAATGACATCTTATTAACTCCTGAAACACTTAACAATTTTAAGTCTTTAAATGTACGACCTTCTTCCAAATCACTTACATCCACTTTAACTTTAATATTATTAATATCCTTTAATTTACTTTCATCACCATAAATCTTTACTTTATCTTTTGAAAAAGTCATTTGATCGATTGCATATCCATTAGCCACATTTCCTGTATATTCAGGTACAAGTGGAACTGTCTTACTATAATTAGACAATGAACAATCCACTTTAACAGTTGAAGGAATAACACTTACATTTAAAGCTTTTCCACTTCGATCAAAAGCCTTTACTTTACATTCTTGAGTAAACGAATCTGTCACTCCCTTTAAATCAATAACTGCTTCAACAGAATAAACATTATCAATATTATCTTGTGAACCCCTTACTTCTACTTCACTATGTTCAATACTATCTACTGAAACAGAATGTTTATCCTTTAAGCTATCTTCATTTTTAAAACGATATCCTAAACTAAACGTTTTAGTTACCTTTTGTGAAACTGTTACCGTTACTGTTTGAGGAACAATGAGAACTTCTAAATCATTAGAGAAATTTCTTGATTTCAATTCTACTGTCTGTTCACCTTCCCCTATTCCCGAAAAATCAGCATATATTTCATAATTTTTCATCAATTTAGCATTATAAATATCAATAGAAGGACCAACTAAGCCTACACTTACAGTCTCTGGCATTCCAGCTACAACAAAATCATCTTGTAAATTTTCTATTTTCACAGGGACTTGTTGAATATAATCTCCTGAATTAGGTGTTGAAAATACATTTTCAAAATTACCTCCATTAACTGTAAATAGTAAAATCGTTGCTAAAATAAATGATAATATTTTTAAAGATAATCCTGATTGTAACATTCTATCTAAAGTAGAATTAATAAAATTCATCACTTTAATAGCACCATTTACAAAAGCTCTTCCCCTTGAATCTATTTCATCATTAATAGATTGAGAAGTGATATGTTTTTCTTCTGTTTTTGGTTTTTCTTTTTCTTTTGAAATAAAATTTAAGAAAAAATCAGTTGTTGAATCACGATGTTCTTGATTATTTTTACTCATCTTCATCACCTTCTTCATCTTCTGATTTAAACCAACCTAGTTCATTAACTAAGCTTGCTCTTAATTCCTTTCTTGGAATTTTAATAAGTTCTCCTTTGATAGCAAAAGAAATCGTTCCTGTTTCTTCAGAAACTACAACTGTTAATGAATCAGTAATTTCACTTATTCCTATAGCAGCACGATGTCTTGCCCCATAAATAGGTGAAAGATCCTTTTGAGTTGGTGGGAAAAAGGCAGCTGCACAAACAACACGGTCATCTTTAATAATAACTGCCCCATCATGTAAAGGTGTTCCTTCCCAAAAGATCGTATTAAATAATTCTGATTTAATATCGGCATTGATTTTAGTTCCTGTATTAATATAATCTATTAAAGATTGTCCTCTTTCAAAAGTAATCAAGGCCCCTGTTTGTGTTTCTGATAACTTTGTCACTGAATCAACAATTTCATCTAACAAATGTTCCTTTTGATCATTTGATAAACGTTCCATATGATAATCTCTTTTAGTTTGTCCCATTTTTTCAAGTAATGAACGAATTTCTGGTTGAAAGATTACAATTACCGCAATAATTCCCCAAGTCAAAACCGTATCTACTAAATAAGACATTGTTGAAAGTCCTAAAACACTTGTTACTAATTTAATTAACAAAATAATGAGAACCCCTTTAAATAATTGCATCGTTCTCATATTTTGTTTAAACATACTAATTCCTAAATATAAAATATACCACACTAATAATAAATCAATAATTGTACGAATAATGTTTAAAATTAATGATAGATTAACTTCTATACCTGCTATCATTTTATCCCCTACTTTCTTCAAACATATTATACTTGATGTTTTCTATTTTATAAAGAAAAGATAGATTTTTATTCAAAATCTATCTTTTCATCTTAAGTTGACTCCATTGAGCTCTAAAAGAGCTCTTATGCATTATTTTTTCTATATTGTTGTCTTCTTTCGTTTTCAGTTAAATAGCGTTTTCTTAAACGAATATTTTCAGGTGTTACTTCAACAAGTTCATCTTCATTAATATAATCTAAACAAGATTCTAGATTAAATTGACGAGGTCTTTTTAAAACAACTGTTGAATCTTTGGATGATGAACGAGTATTTGTCATTTGTTTTCCTTTAGTAACATTAACTGTTAAATCATTATCTCTACTGTGTTCACCAACGATCATACCTTCATAAACATCCACACCAGGCCCAACAAACATTACTCCACGGTCTTCAACACTTCCAAGTGAATAAGCTGTTGTTTGTCCACTATCAATTGAAATTAAAACACCTAAGTTTCTCTTACCAACTGTTTCACCTTCCATTGGACGATAGTCAATGAATGAGTGAGAAATAATTCCATATCCTTTTGTCATTGTTAAGAAATTTGTCATAAATCCAAATAAACCTCTTGACGGAATTGTATAAACAACACGTGTTTGTCCATCACGAGAATCCATTGTTTCTAAGACACCTCGACGATATCCAAGTGATTCAATAACCGCTCCAATACAATCATCAGGTGCTTCAATAGTTACTTCTTCATATGGTTCACATAAAACACCATCGATTTCTTTCATGATTGCTTTAGGTTTAGAAACTTGTAATTCATAACCTTCACGTCTCATATTTTCAATTAAAATAGATAAGTGTAATTCTCCACGTCCAGAAACGATCCATTCTTCTTTATTTTGGATTCTTTCAATTTTTAATGAAACGTCTCTATTTGTTTCTTTAAATAATCTTTCTTCAATTTGTCTAGCAGTCACAAATTTACCATCTTGACCAGCAAATGGTGAAGTATTTGTTCCAAAAACCATTTGAATTGTTGGTTCATCGACATGTAATAACGGTAAAGCTTCTTCTTGACCAGTTGTACATACTGTTTCACCAACACCAATATCAGCAAGACCAGCAATAGCAACAATATCTCCTGCACTGGCTTCTTCAATTTCAATACGGTGTAATCCAATAAATCCATATAATTTTTGAATTCTAAATTGTGTGTGGCTTCCATCAGCTCTTACACAAGTGACTGATTCATTAACATGAATCTTACCTCTTTGAATACGTCCGATTCCAATACGTCCTACATAATCATTATAGTCTAATAAAGCTGGTTGGAATTGTAAAGGTCCATCAACATCTACTAATGGTTCAGGTATTTCTTTGATAATCATATCAAATAAACAATCCATATTTGGTACTTGTGTTGAAATATCAGGATCTAAACTCGATGTTCCTTGTAAAGCTGAAGTATAGATTGTTGGGAATTCTAATTGGTCATCATCTGCGCCTAATTCCATAAATAATTCTAAGACTTCATCCATAACTTCATCAATACGTGTTACAGGTCTATCTACTTTATTAATAACTACGATAGGTTTTACTTTAGCAGCTAAAGCTTTCTTTAAAACGAAACGTGTTTGTGGCATTGTTCCTTCATAAGCATCTACTACTAATAAAACACCATCTACCATGTTCATGATACGTTCTACTTCTCCACCAAAGTCAGCATGGCCTGGTGTATCCATGATATTGATTCGATAATCTTTATAATTAATTGCTGTATTTTTAGCAAGAATTGTAATTCCTCTTTCTCTTTCAAGGGCATTGCTATCCATCGCACGTTCACTAATTTGTTCACGGTCTTCTAATGTTCCAGATAGCTTTAATAATTGGTCTACTAATGTTGTTTTTCCATGGTCTACATGGGCAATAATCGCTATATTTCTAATATTCATACGCTACTCTCCCTTCAATAACTTCCTCATTATATCACAATAATTTCAATTGTCATTATTTATTTTAATATGTCAAAAACAATTTTCAATGTAAGAGTTTACACTTTATTTTTGATTCAAAACTTCTTTTTTTATAACTTCTAATACACCTTGATGATCATTACTTTTAGCAATGCCATAAGCAATATCTTTAATACGTGGAACAGCATTGGCCATAGCATAACTATATTTGACAGATTTTAATAAAGTATAATCATTCATTTGATCACCAAACGCCATACATTCTTCTGGTTTAATATTCAATTCTCTTTGTAAGCGTTTTATGGCAACACCTTTATTAATATCTTCATTTTGAATATCGATCCATTCATTACCTGAAGTTGTTGCCTTAACACCTTTATCTAAACCACAAGCAATATCATCAGCATAACGGATAATTTGATGATTTGGATCATAAATAGCAATCTTCATAATTTCATCATCAATATCATCATAACTCTCTACAAATTGGTAATTACAATAATACGTACGTACCACTGGTTCTAAATGTTTAAATTCATTTAAACAATAGGCACTTTTAACCCCACATAAAATCATATTCAATTCTGGATGAGATTCTACTAATTGAATCACCGCTTGTACTTGTTCTTTTTTTAACGTATTTGTCGCAATCAATTTTACCCCCTTAGCAATATAACTTCCATTTTCTCCTATGAAATACATTTCATTAGAAATCGGTAAAAATTTTTGATACAAACGGAAATATTGGTTCCCCGATGCAATCACAAATTTTATTTTTCTTTTTCTAAGTTCCTCAAAAATATCAAAAAATTCCATTGAAAATCTTTTAGAAGAATCTAAAAAAGTTCCATCCATATCTGTCGCAATTAACTTTATCATTAAACTTATCCCCTTTATCTTCAAAAACATATTAAAGAAATATGATTTATTTTTCAATATTAAAGCAAAAGAAAAGTACAATTTCTCGTACCTTACTTTCCTATCATTCTCTTTATTACTTCTAAATCTTCATTATCATAAACAAAATACTTAAATAATAGGTCATTATAAAATGGTATGGTTATCTTCTCTTTCATCTTTTGATCCTCCTATTATTTATATTGTGTTTTTTTTATACGTTTTTCTTTAAAAAAAGAATTTATTTGTTTTGATACAAATAAATTCCTTCTTTAAAACGATTCAAGCCATCTTTTAATCTTTCAAATGGGCAAGCTACATTCATACGAATAAAAGCTTTTCCATTTTCACCATATTCAAGACCATCACTTACGTAAAGTCCTGTTTTCTTTCTTATAAAAGAAGTGAGTTCAACACTATCTAAACATACCTTATGACAATCGATCCATAAAAGATAAGTTGCTTCTGTAGGCACTACATAAACATCTTTGATTTCTTTTTGAATAAATGAAATCGCATAATCTTTATTATTTTGAATATATTGATTTAATTCATTAAGCCAATCTTCACTTTGATTAAAAGCTGCCTTTGTTGCACAAATTGCAAAACTATTTGGTTCTGCTACTTCATCTGTATTAATTCCACGATTAACTTTATGTCTTAATACCTCATTAGCTACAACAATACAGGCTGTTTGCATCCCTGCCATATTAAAAGCTTTGGTTGGTGCAATACACATAATTGTATTTTCTAAATTTGTTTTTGAAACGGAAGCAAAAGGGATATATTCTTTTTGAGGATTGGTAATATCACAATGAATTTCATCACTTAAAACAATAACATGATGTTTCGCACACAAATCACCAATTTTTTGTAAGGTTTCTTTATCCCAAATTTTACCTATTGGATTATGGGGATTACAGAAAATCATTAATGTTGTTTGACTTAAAGAAAGTTTTCTTTCTAAATCTTCAAAATCAATATGATATTCTTTCCCATCAAAAACAAGGTCACTTGATAAAACATGTCTTCCATTATTTAAAATAGAATTATAAAAAATATTATAAACTGGTGACATAATCAAGACATTTTCACCTACTGTTGTCACTTTTCTTACTACCGAAGAAATAGCAGGAACAACTCCTGTAACAAACATCATCCAATCTTTTTCCATATGAAAATGATGTCTTCTTTCCCACCAATTTTGATAAGCTTCAAAATAATCATCAGGTACCGTATTATAACCAAAGATTTTATGATCCACTCTTTTATGTAAAGCATCTATAATGGCTGGAGCTGTTTCAAAGTCCATATCAGCTACCCACATAGGAAGTTCATTTTCTTTAACATCCCATTTATATGAATTTGTATTAAAACGATTGGTCATCTTTGAAAAATCGTACATCTTTACATCTCCTTTAATTGAATCTTTGTTTGACTTGGATCAATGATTTGATCATCAATAATCATTTCACCAATACTATGTGCACTAATTTTACCAGAAATAGGATTTGTAATACTATCAATATGACTTACAATTTGTGCATCAATATCTTTGCAGAATTCAAAAGCTAGAGTGGTATTAATTAATTTACAATTTACCATCTTTAATCCTTCGATATAACATAATCCTTGTAAACTTTCAATTGTACAATTCACAAAAGTAATATTTTTCGTATTCCATGCAAGATATTCACCAATAATTACTGAATCATAAACCGTGACATTTTCACAATTCCAAAAAGCATCTTTTGAAACAAGTTTAGAATTTCTAACAGTAATATTCTTACCACCATCAAAGCAATAATTTCCTGATAAATTCAACCATCGATTTCAATATTTTCACTATTCATTCCAAAATAATCACCTTTAGCAACCACATTATGTAACTTAATATCACTACATTTCCATAAGGTTTCTTGAGCATTAACCATATTGACATTTTCTAAAGAAATATGTGTCCCTCTTCTAAAGGTCTTAGGCGCATCAATGACACTATTTTTAATATTAATATGATGAGTATACCAAATACCTGATCTAGCAGTTTCAAGTAAGGTACTGTTTTCTACATTGACGTGATTACAATACCATAAAGGATATTTCCATTTAAAAATACTTCCACTAATATCTATATGATCACTTTCTTTTAAAGGCGATTCTCCATCAGCAAAAATACTATCTTCAACTTTTAAATCATGACTTTTAAATAAAGCTCTTTCTCCTTTTAGATAAGCTTGTTTAACTAATTCCATCTTAATCCTCCTTCATTTGTTTCTTTAACATATATATTAAATAATCTAAACAATCTATTTTCTTTTGTTCCTCGTGCAATTTATCTAATAAACAACAACGATGACACTGTAATGATTTTATCAACATCTTCAAATCATCATTATTATATTTTTTAATACACTTTGTAATAAGTTCTTCATCACATCCTGCATCTTTTAAATTCATAATTAATTCTTCAATTACTTCTTTTCCCAAAGCTATCACCACTTTCCTTTATTATTGTAATTCTTTATCTCTATATTATCAAATACCTATAACAAATATATTTCTATACTTGCAAGGCATAACAAAGAGCTTTAAAATAAAAACAAAGGATGTGAAATCATGGAATTTAGACTTCTACAATATTTTCTTGCGATTGCAAGAGAGGAAACAATTTTAAAAGCAGCTGAAAGCTTAAACGTGACTCAGCCCACTTTATCAAGACAAATGAAAGAACTTGAAGATCATTTACAAAAACAGCTTTTCATTCGTGGTAATCGTAAGATTACTTTAACTGAAGAAGGTATTTTACTTCGCCAACGTGCTGAAGAAATTGTCAGTTTGGTTGAAAAAACAGAAAGTGAAATTATGTTATTCGATGAAACTTTAAGTGGTGAAGTATGTATTGGCAGTGGAGAAACGTTAGGCATCGAAATCATTTGTAAAGCCATTCAACGTGTACAAGAAGATTATCCACGTATCCAATTCCATTTATTCAGTGGTAATGAACAAGATGTGACAGATCGTCTTGAAAAAGGTTTAATTGATTTTGGGTTGATTATTGAACCTGCTAATATTTATAAATACAATCATTTATCTTTACCTTATCAAGACTTATGGGGAATCTATATAAACAAAGAACATCCTCTTGCTTTAAAAGAATCGATTACTCCTCAAGATTTAATTGATGTTCCTCTTCTTTGTTCCTCACAAGAATTAAAATATAAACAAATAGAAAACTGGGCCAATCCTTATTTTTCTAAATATCATATTATTGCAACCTATAACTTAATTTACAATGCCAGTATTCTAACAAAGGAATGTAATGGAGCTGTGATTTCTTTAAAAAACCTCATTAATACAAGTGGGGAAAGTTCTTTGTGTTTTAGACCCCTTGATCCACAAATCACTTCATCACTTGCCTTTATTTGGAAAAAATATCGTGTCCTTTCTAAACCTGCACAATATTTTTTAAAAGTATTAGAAGAAGAAACAAAAAAAGCTCATAAATGCTCACAAATTAATAAAAATATGATAAAGTAAAATAAATCATTCATTAAAGAAGGGGTGCCTATGAAAAGAAAAAATAAAGGATTTACTCTTGTAGAAA
>ERZ836358.2436-NODE-2436-length-14288-cov-3.944144_pt1 | contig 14288 bp, 16 predicted proteins | sample MGYA00519942_ERZ836358 | MGnify/ENA primary metagenome ERZ836358 (study PRJEB31850, sample SAMEA3708798) | human gut metagenome | biome: human gut; feature: human-associated habitat; material: faeces | place: China | collected 2014 ...
CGGCAGCAGTGTCAGCACCATGCAGCACAGCAGCAGGATACTGAGTATTCGTTTCTTCATTTCTCGTTACCTCCGTTCAAGTATTGCGAGCGGTATTTATCTGCAAACAGAGCGACGCCCTGCTTTAAGACCTCCATCTGGGTTTTCAGATAATATTCGTCCTCGAACATAGCGTAATGTACGCAGGCGCGGACGAAGATAAAAATCAGCGGCGTGATGACTGTATAGGGGATACCTATTTTCGGCTCCAGCCGCTTGGCATACTCGGTATAGCGCTCGTTCACGCCCTCGAAGAATTTCTTGCCGTGCTCGATATACTTCGGATGCGTATAGATCTGATACATCAGCCGATATTTTTTGCCGTGCTTTTTTGCCGTCCAGTAGGGAACCTCCTTCACAAACCGGACAACATCCTTGGGGTCGGTGGGCGCCATCTCCATAAAATCGTCCTCGACCTTTGCCATACAATAGGCGGTAGATTCAAGAATCAGTTCGTCCACACTGTTAAAGTAGGAATACAAATTCCCCGTCGTGCAGCCGCACGCCGCTGCCAAAGCCTTGATGCCCGTACCCGTCAGCCCGTTTTCGGCATAGCATTCAAAGCATTTTTCCATCATTTCGCGCTTGCGTGCGTTGTGCTGTTCCTCTGTTGCTCTCATATACGCCACTTCCTTCTTGATAACTAACTAATCAGTTAAATATAATATAACATAGAATTGTGTCGAATTCAAGAACTGTTCGAGAAAAATCGAAGAAAATCAAATTGCAATATGATCTCATAAAAAAGTCCTTACAGCAGAAAGAAAATAGCGGATGGCCTCAACGATCAAAACCGTACTAATAAAAATGTCTTTGTTATCTCCGGATTTTTCAAAAAGAAACCTCTGTGTCTTTTTCTTTCTGCTGTAATCTATCTTCAGTTGGGTAGTTCACTTTCTCCTTCCATCATGACAGGTGGCACCTGTCAGCGTATAGGCGCAGTTGTCCCTTGGCGGAAAAAGGCTCTTGAAAAAATACCCTGCTGCCGATATAATAAACCTTGTGCGATTTCGGAGGGATGAAGATGGAAAACGAAAAATACTACATAGCCGTTAATGCAGGCGACAGATATCCGCTTTTGAAAACGCCGCAGGACTACACGGAATATTTTAACGAAGCACTCTCGTTCGGAGACTTATTCGATGTGCTTCGGTATATAGAAAAGCACGGCCTTGAACGAATCGTCACAGCCGTGATTAAACGCTGACCGCCGACAAGCGGTCTTTTTTATTCCTTTTTCAGCCGGAACAGCAGACTGCTCTTGCCGCCTTTTTTTCTGTACCGCTACTCGGTTTCAATAAACCCTGCTTTTTTAAGATCTCGTATTCCGCGGCGGACGGTGGATGCCGAGAGCTTGAGGTCTGAGGCTATGGTCGGTATGGCAGGCCAGCACTCGTTGTTCTCGTTCGTTCGGTCGGCAAGATAGATATACACCGCAACAGCCCTGTGCGGCAGCTCGGTGCGGTAAAGGAAATCAAGACGGCTCATTGCTTTGCACCTCCGTTTCGGTTAAGTCTTTTATGATTTCTGCTTCCGTTATGTCGGGAGCCGTTTCTTTTTTCGGCGGTGAGGTACGGATAGGCTTGCCGCCTCTGTTTTTATCCTTTGGCGGAGTTCTCTGCGGTTCGTTCTTGGGGCTGTCCTGCTGTGCCTGACCGCCGCCGTCAGCGTCGCTCGGTGCAGGCGTTTCCTCTTTCCACTCCGGCGGATATTTTTCGAGGATGCCGTTCTGAATATCCTTTTTGTCGGCATACTTGACCTCACGGTTGCCTTGGTCGGGTACGGCGTATGGGTGTTCATCGTCGAATTCAATGCCCCATTTGAAGAACAGCTTGAGGTGTACCCGCATCGGATGCACACCGGTTTTCATTACGATAAAATCGCCCTTTGGAAGAGATTTGAGTTCGTCCGGCGTGAGCAATGGGCGCTCTATCATTTGCAGGGATTGTGACGGATCGTTTTTACTCCGGCTGACAGATCCGCTCATGACCGTGCGGCTGCCGAGTGCCTTGGAAAGCGTTTCGGCCGAGCTGCTGTTGGGAGCAAAGCCGCCGAAGATGGTGTCCTGCGTATTGTCCACGATGATTTCCGCGCCTTCCTTGCCGTAGTTCTTTTCGAGCTGGGCAAAGGATTGGATGATGGGAACGATCTGCAAGCGCCTTGAACGGGAGGCGGAGAACATCATTTCCGCACTTTCTATTTTGGGCAGCGTGCCGAACTCATCGCAGAAGAATACACAGCGGTTCTTGAGCTTGCCGCCGTTTTCATCGGCAACGGCGAGTGTCTCACGGTAGAGCTGTTGGATAATCAGTGAAATCATAAAGAAGGTATTGGGATTTTCCTCCGGCATAATCACAAAGATAGCAGACTTCTGATTGCAGAAGGTTTCGGCATCTATCTCGGTATCAAAGCACAGGAGCTGTTCCAACTCGGTATCGAGGAATGCATTGAGTCGGGAGAGCGCTGTCGACATGACCGATGCCATACTCTGTTCGGCGGTGTTGAGTGCCGCACCCGCAAACCATTTCGCCTTATGCTCATTCGGCAGTAACTCCATAAGCTGCTGAAATTGATTCTTGCCCTTTTTCTTTGACGGGGCGAGTAGTTCCTGAATGACCTTGAACACCGATACAATGTGCCGCTTTTCCGGCGCACAGAACTCCGCTACCAACAGAATGGTTGCAGTCAGCAAGCCCTCGGCAGCGTCGTAGAAATAGGCGTTCTGCCCGAAGGAGGCGGCGTCCATGCCGGAAAGGATAATGGTCTTGGATATGATTTTCGCATATTTTTCCGCTTTCGCTTTATAGACGATTTGGTCGGGGTGCTTTGCGTATAGGTCGGTGTACTTATTGACGAGATACAATATATTATTTCCGTTTGATCGGGTGGGATTTCGCAGGTCAATGACCGAAACCCTGTAGCCGTATTCTTTTGCAATGTTGCCGTAGTTTCTCATAACATCACCCTTGGTATCGGTGGAGAGAAAGGACATCCCCGAAGCACAGGCATACTCGATGCACGGGTACAGCCAAAAGGCGGTCTTGCCGACGCCAGCCGCACCGATCATCAGAACATGGACATCTCCCGTGTCTATCATGGCGGTGGTGCTGTGCTTACCGCCCTTGCACCCAACCACAATGCCCTGCGGGAGATCTTCCTCTGTCGGCTCGGCCTTTTTCCTAATCAGTTTTCTCGGTGCTATCACCGTCATGGTAGGCGTTTGATTTTGCTTTGCCTGCTTGCGCCACTTTTTCGGCGTAAACGGGATGTGGCGGTAGGTCTTTCTGATTTCGGCTTTGTTTGCCCACCGAGCCGTGCCGTGCTGACCGTCGCCGACGGTTTTGCTCTTGATGTTATTAAGGTTATAGATATGAGCGATCAGCGTTATTGCACCGAAGATAGCAAACATAACTGCGGCAACGGTGACTAAAGCTGCAATGTTTGGCATACTTCTTCCTCCTCGCTTTCTTCTTGGGGTAAAGAAAACTCCGCACGGATGTGCGGAGCATTGCCTCCGGCTGCCAGCCGGTCCTCGTTCCAATCTTTGAATTCGGGAACGAGGATTTCGTGTTTGATACCCCGGATAAAGAGCTTGTCGGATATTCTCTTGTTCGCCGCCTGACCTGCGGCATCGTTATCCATACAGAGGCAGACGGTGTCGATAGTGGGATTGGCTTTCAGCATTTGAAACAGCACCTGATCCCCAACGCAGCAGGCGGCGGCATAGCTGTGACTGCGCCAATTTTCCTTGTGCAGAGAAATAAAGGACAGCATATCTATAGGAGCCTCAAAGAGATAGAGTATATTGTCCGTTCCGGTCCAGTGGAAGCTGTAACGGGGATCGCAGCTTTCCGCATTGCCTTTGTAGGTGCTCTCACTGCCTGTTCCTCTTTTGTGTGCGTGTCGGGCAATGCCATGTTCATCGTAGCCGACGAAGACGGCGTTGTGGTAATCGGCGGATTCGTAGATCATTCCTTTATGCACGAAGGCGGACAGCACCTCCCGGTCTATCCCTCGGCGGTTAAGCAGATAGGCATACACCCGCCGCATATTATCATTTTTCGGCGGAAGGGTGAACGGCTTTGGCGGCTCTCGCTTGACCGGCTCGGCTTGCGGAAGTGCGCCGCCGTTATTGCCGAGCAGAAAATTGACGGCCTGCGGAAAGTCCATGTTATAAAATCTACGGACGAAATCCACGGCATCGCCACCGATGCGTTCATACTGATGAAACCACAGGTTTCCTCTGACCGTAACCTTTTCCGAGCCGTCACGCCACACATACTCCCTGCCGGAGCGTTTGAGGCGTTCGCCCTGACTTTGCAGGAGTGCGACCAAGTCTGTCTGCCGAGCAGCTTCCTTTTGTTCGGCTGTAAAGTGAATGTATTCGGTTGACATGAGTTTCTCCTTTCGAAAAGGAGGTTGCGCATACATTTTATGCGCAACCTCCCCGTGCTATTGTTTGAGTCCGTGAGCCTGTTTTTTCTCCTCGATTTTTCTCCGCAGCTTACGGTCGATGCTGTTTTCTCTGCCTCTACGCTCATCCTCCAAGCGGTTTTGGATGACACGAGCCATGTGTCCGAGCAGGCGGAGAGAGGCAAGTGCTGCCGACCAGTTTCCGTTGACACGAATGCTGTGGATGAGCTGTGCTGCGTATTGATTGCCATGCTCGGCGGCAAGATGAAGATAGTACATCGCCTTATCTGTATCTCTCGGTATGCCTTTTCCGTAGAGATAGATTTTTCCGAGCTGGTATTCGGCGAAGTCGTTTCCGTTCTCGGCGGCTATCTTAAAACTGCGGATGGCCTTTTGAATGTTCTTGACCTCATCCTCGGTCAGATATATCTTGCCTGCAAGGTACGCCGCATAGGGATTTTTCTGCGCGGCGGCACGGTCAAGCCATTCAACGGATTTCTTTATATCCTTCGGCACGACCTCGCCTTTGTATAACAGCCTGCCGAGGATAAACTGTGCCGGAGCAAAGCCTTTTGATGCCGACAGATTCAGCAGGCGCACAGCTTCGTCAATGCTTTGAGCAAGGACATCTCCGTCAAGATATGCCTTGCCGAGGGTGTACGCCGCATATTTGTTGCCTTGCTCTGCGGAACGGCGCAGCAGGCTCTCGGCTCGTTCGGTATCTCTTTCTATGTCCTCGCCCTTGAGGAAGGTTTTGCCGAGCAGGTATTCGGCGTATTGGTTATCGTCTTTGACGGCACTTTCCAACCAATGCAAAGCGTGGATCATTTGTTTCGGCACATCCTCGCCACGCAAATACAATTTTCCGAGCATATATTTCGCTACGGTGTAGCCCTGCTTAGCGGATTTGGTGAGATATTCGACAGCCTTTTTCGGATCGTAGTGTTCGCCGTCACGGTCGAGCATAAATTTTGCCGCACGGTACTGCGACCATTTGTTGCCTTTGTCAGCGTCTGCAACCGTTCTTTCATATTCGTCCATAGGCGGAGGCGGAGGATCGGGGCTTTCGGCTTCCGCGATGGTCGGTTCACGGTCCGGCTCGACAGGCTCGTCTGTTTCCTCAACCTCATCTGTCGGCAGATTGAGTTTCATCGCCTCGGCTATCACCATATTTTTTACGGATTTGAATTCCTTGTTTTGCGACAGCGGCAGCCGTTCCGGTCGGCTCTCGGTGTAGACCTTCAGCGCCGTTTCCTTTGACTCGTACCATAAGTCATAGAGAGCTGCGATGCGTTCATCCTTGCCGAGTTCGTCAACGATGCTGTTGATGATTTCCTTGATGTCCTTGCGCAGATAGCCGTATTGCTTTTTACCGTTGGTCACAGCCAACCTCTTGGCGAGTGCCTGCAACAGATCCTCCGCTTGTGGATTGTCATAGGTGCCGCCGTTTATCTTGGCGATGAGCTCTGCGAGTACCTCACGGCTCTGCACCTTGAGTGCGTCACGGTGTTCAGTCTGCTTTTTATATTCGCAGAGCAAATCCTGTGCGAATATATCCTTGGCGAAGGCCGAACGCAAAGCCATCACGCCTTTTTCCGAGAGATAGCCCTCGGTCGGGTCTGTCGAGTAGACGATCATGTGGACATGGGGATGGTAGCTTTCATTATGAAAAGCGGCAAACCAACGGAGGTTGCTCATCGGTATTTTCAGATTTTCCGACAGTGTCTGCGTTTGCGACCGGAGCATATCCCGCCATCGGCTGCCGTTTTCAAAGCCGAGTCGCTCGGCGTCCTCACGGCGCAGTGAGACGATTGCCGTCCATACATTTCCCGTGTGAGCGTTGAGTTTGTCCGACACCTTTTTCAGATCCACCGCCACGCCGTCGTCGGTAAAGAGTCCGTGAGAGCCGAATCGTTCCGCACGGGGACGGGTAGCGATGTAGTCGGCATAGGTTTTGGTGTTCAGCATCTCATCGGCGTTTTCCTCAAGCGCACGGATAATAAATTCCGAAGCCGTGCCGACCGTTTTCTCTTTGAGGTAGTCCTCATACTCCAACGAGGATTTGCTGTCGGGGAAGTCCGAGAGGATTTTCTTTATCAGTTGCTTTTGCTTATTTGTTGCAGGAGCATTTCTTTTTGACTCATCTATCTTTTCAACGCCCTCACGGGTAGCAATGTATTCCGCATAGCCACCGACATTTTTTCTGTCCTCCGGCTTCAAATATTTGAATTTTGTAATCAGCCGCGCCATTTACTAACCTCGCTGCCAATCGTTTGCGTCCTTGAAAGTAAAATTGCCGTTCAGCCTTTTTACTTCTTTCACGCATTCGCCCTTGAGCCGTTCGAGAGTAATATCGTCGATGTCGCTGTTTGCTGCCACTACATTCATGGCAACGGCAATCTCCACAGCCATCTTGAAAAGCAATCGGCAGATGCGGTTGTCGCTCTCGGCAACAATACTTTTCATAGAGGACAGCATGGCATTTGGCAGTATGGAGCGGCCATCCGCGGCGGCGAGGTGGTCAATATAAAACAGCACCGCCTTTTCTATGAATTCGGATTTACTGCGGCAATCATCCTCGGTGTAGTGTTGCTTGATCTTTTCAAGCGTATCGGGATAGAGCCACAGGGCAAATTTGCGTTTATCCTTCGGTATGGGCATTTAAGATTCCTCCTTTTTGCTGTATTTTTTGCTTGAAATCCGCACCCCCTAAACAAGCGAGTTTTTTAAGGCAGCAACCCCTAAAAGGCGGTTTTCGGTTTGGCTTTCAAAAGTCCCGCAAAGCCTTATGCGGTCGGCGTTGCCGTCCGCTGTGAGCCGCCGAGGGGAAGCTGTGCAACCCCTCGGCTTTCTCCTGCTTATTTTCGTACCGTCTGCCGATTTCCGCAAAAGGGTGCGAAAACCGCCCCCAAACGGCTCTTTGCCTTTGCAGGGCTTGTGTTTACCCGATGTGGGGTTGCATCTCGCCACACGGGGCGAAACAGGGGCGCACACGGGGGTCACATCTGCATCGCCGGAGCTTCGGCTTCATCATCGGTTTCCGACAGCTCCATTTCCTTTCCGGCGAGGCTGCTGTTGAAAATCTCACGGCGGCATTCCTCACTACGGTAATCGGAGCGGAACGCTTTATAAGCCGCAACGGAAAAATCATGCAGAGAGTAGGTCTGCCACTCGTTATCCGTGCCGTTGCAAACACTGACCCGCCCTTCGTCCAAATCAAATTCGAGCAGTGCAGTGACTCGGTCGTCTGCATGGATATCCGCACAGACCTTGCCGAAGTATTCAAGGCTGACAGGATTCGTTTCAATAAAAGCGTCGGCGAAGGTTTCGGGGGCAGCGGATAACTCGCCGCGCTCATACAGACGGTATCGGTATGCCGCCTGCAGCGGTGTGCGGAAGTAGTCGCTTGTGAAATGTTGATCCTCTCCGTTTTCACGGATGTGATATACCGCAAAGCGGCGATCCGCTTCAAGTCTTGCTTGCTCGGCGGCATCCTCCCGTTCGATTTTTGCTTCGATGGTTGCACGCAGTTCGTCCGGAACATAATCCTGATAAAGCATATCGAACGCTTCAGTTAATTTATCCTCGACTGTTTCGGCGGTCTGACTGCCGAGGGCGTCTGCCAATGCCCGCACACGGTATTCGTTAAGGTACAGGGTAATATCAATGTCGCTCATTGGCACTTACCTCACTGACCTCCGTATGCTCGGTTTTGGGGAGCTTCGGCTTTCTTGCCTTCGGCACGGCAGAGGAAGAAACGGTGCCGGATTTCATGTCGATAAAATCACGCACACCTGCAGGCACGGTTTTGGTGTAAAGAGCGTCCAGCGCTTTTTCGAGTTCCGCTTCGGCGGTCGTGCCTTTCTGCGAAAGATAAAGGACAAGGGCGGATGCCTTGTCCTCGTCAAATGAGATGTTGAAGGTTGTCTTTTTCATGTCGTTTTCTCCTTTACATAGATAGAGCCTGCGTTTCGTCCTCATCGGAGGATTCGTTCGCAGGCTCATGGTGGTGTTCGGTTTCGTGTTCGTCATAGAAATTACAACCGAGGACGGAAAGCAGACTCACCGGATCGGTCTGGCAGTTGTGGCAATATTGCAGGTGGCAGGTCATCTCGATACAGTCCTCGGTCATGATGAGTTCGTTGATTTCTTCTCTCTGCCGTAATTCTTCTTCGAGCAGTCTGCCGTTTTCATTGGCGTCGGTGACCTCCGCGCCGAAGTGATAATACAGCTCGTCATAGGAGATCGTCCAATAGCAATCCTCCGAATGGTCGCAGCACTCGTTGATAGCGTAATCGGCAAGCTGCCGGATTTTGTTTTTATCCATATTGACCTTTCCTTTCATTCTGTTTGTTCCTCATAGTCGATATACGGTATCTTGAGCCAGTGTGTGAAGCCGCTGCCTGAGACATCGGAGATAATAACGCCTGCATGGGTGTTGGCGGCGTGTATCACTTTGCCGTCTCCGATATAGATTCCGATGTGACCGCTGTGCCAAAGAGCAAGCCCCGGCGTTTCGGGGAGCGTGTCAATCGTACCTTTTTCGGTGGCGTTATTGAACATCGTGTCCGCACCGATGTCGGGCATACCGTTTGTGCCGTATTCGATAGCACCTGTTTGGGTGTTCAGCCAGCCGTAGCCCTTAATCAGCCCGATGCAGTCCGCAGTCCGTCTGCCGAGCCAATGTGTCTTAATAAAGTCTGCCTTGCTGCCGACCTCATCGGGGTATTGCTTGGATTTTGAGTTCAGCGTTTTCTGCGTAAGCACTTCGCCGTAACTGCCCCATACATAGCCCCAGCCGTGAGACTGCGCTTGCTTTGCCCATTCTACAAGGTCGAGGTTGTTCTTGCTATGCGGATCGGTGAAGCCGGAGGTGTTTATGCTGTTGGCACGGATGGAATTCATTATCTTGCTGTAGTCCTCAGCTTTTAGTTCCGTGCCGAATGCGGCGTTGACGGCAGCGATGAGTTGCTCGTCCGTCTGATCCTCCGCAAAGCACCCGACGAGCTTATCCACGAAGCCGTCCGCTTTGGAATGGTCATATAAAGCGAGGGTGTACAGCACCTGTGCTTCTTTTATTCTTTCTGCCGTAAAGCCTTTTTCGGTCATAGCCGTTTCTATGGCGTACATGGTATCCTCCACCGTTTGCAGCTTTGCTTTTTCCTCATCGGACATTTCCTCGACCACGATTTGCTGAAGCCTGTCGGTGTCGATATTGATATCGCCGTTAAAAAGAGCGATAACGGCAACCACAGGCATTATGACGATGATGATAATGCCGAGTACAATGCCAAGCACCGCCTTGCGTAATTTCTTGTCGGTGAGTATGGCAACGGCTATCTTTTTAAGAGCCGCCGCTACCGTTGCACTCATAAGCTGTCACTTCCTTTTCGCAGAAAATATAAGCGCAGGCATGATACCTACGCTTTGCTGTAACTGAATTGTGCGTTTGTCTGCAGTGGCTCACCGACCGCCTGCCTTTCCGAAGATAGCCGCCTTGTATTCGGGTGCGATAACCTGCAAGAGATATCTTTCGTTACCGCAGCGATAGAGGCAGGTGCCGCGCTCCGGATATTTGATGAGCTCGAATTCGCTCGGCTCGACCTGCAGGGCGTCCATATACTCCTTCGGGTTGATCTGTCCGGCGTTGAACAGGAACTGGTGTGTCGGAATGGAAAACAGCGGCTTTGTAAATTCCCGAATGGACGGAATCAAAAAGTCCTCGATATTCTGACTTGCCAGAATGACCGAGGAGTCCTTTTTGCGCACACGCTTCATGCAGTTACGCAGATATTCGATTGTCGTCATATTCGAGAGGAAGAGGTACAGCTCATCCACCGATGCCGCTGTGTTGCCTTTGCCGAGCAGTTCATTGCTCATGAATGACAGGATATTGAACAGCATACAGTCCTTGAGTCGGCGGTTGGTATCCATTAAGCCTTTCACGCCGAACACAAGAAAGTTGGAGTCTGTGATGTTGGTGTGGCCGTTGAAGTATTTGCTTTCCGAGCCGACACACATGGAATGGATTCCGAGACAGATCTCTTGGAGCGTTTCCTCTGTATAGAGGTATTTGCGTTGCTTGTCATAAGCCATAAATTCTTCTTCGCAGAGATTGTAAAAATCCTGCATAACGGGAAAGTCCGAGGGCTTCTTTACACTGTAGTCCGTACTGTCGGTAATGCCGAATCGGGCATACAGCTTGGAGAGCAGGATTTCAATGGTGTCGATCTGTGCGTCGGTAAAATCCTTGTAGCTGCGGAAAAAGTCTTTTAGAAATGCGATGTGCTGGCTGAGCCTTGTGACTTTCTTGAACGCTTCGGGTGTAGTAGCGTCGATATCCTCAACGCTGTCTGTCCACGCCTTGGGTTCAAGAGGATTGATGGTGTACTCACCTGACATAAAATCAATATAGCAGCCGCCAAGCGCATCGCACAAATCCTCGTACTCCGATTCGGGATCGAGGCAGATGATGCGCTTGCCCGACTCACGGATGTTGGTGAGGATAAGTTTCAGAAGATAACTCTTGCCTTGTCCGCTGTTTCCGAGAATGAGAATATTGCTTGTGGTTTTGTCCTCGGCTCTGCGGTCGAAGTCTACAAGGATATTCGTGCCGTACTTATCTCTGCCGATATATGAGCCGTGTGGATCTGTCTTTCCGCTGAAATTAAACGGGTACATATTGGCGACCGAGGATGCAGGCAGGACTCGTTCATACTGTGCGCCGAACTGATTGCAGCCTGTCGGGATGACTGACAAAAAGCCTTCCTTTTGCCGGAGGGTCAGCCTATCGACGGAAATCTTGGAGCGAGTGAGTTCCATAGCGATGTCGCTCTGCAATTCCTTGAGCTTTTCTATGCTCCTGGCTTTCAGTTCGATAAACACCGAGCAGTGGAGGAGCGGCTCTTTGTTTTTGCGGAGGTTTGCGAGTAGTTCAATTACATCCTGCAAATTGCCCTCGGCCTCGATGGTTTCGTTCACATCGTTGCCGCCGCTTTTGAGCCTGTTGCGGCGAGTGGCATTTTGAATTATCTTTCGCTGTTCCATTGATTCCACCAAGCGGTGGTAAATGCGAAGCGTCACGCCGTTGCGGTCGGCGAGTTGCGAGAGAATGGCCTGTTCCTCAGTGGACGGTGGATATTCCCGAATCGCCCATACGCAGCGGTAGCTGTCGCCGACGATATAATGGTCGGATAAAAAGCGAATGGTGCCGGGTAGGATCAAGTCGAAGAAGTCCTTGGTGCGGATTTCCTCGACCTGCTCCGGCGTCAATACTTTCGGTTTTCTTTTATACATGATTTTCTTCCTTTCTGCCGTTTAGGTTTCTGCGGCGATAATAAGCAGCCTTCCGTCCTTGCCCGAACCGTGGCAGGTGGAGAGGATAAGGTGCCTGCCGTCCTCGACGGCGATGCGGTCATACCAAGCGTCCGAGATGTTTGTTCTCCGCACCTCGGTCACGGTAAACAGAAACACACCGTCGGCGGTTTCCAGCCTTACCGCGCGGTGTGAGTTCAGAAAATCCGTATTCAGATATTTCTTCAAATCGGAGAACATCGTGCCGTTTTTCATGTTATGACCGTAAATAATGAGGTTGGAGTTTTGGAGGTCGCACCGTCCGTCAAGGAACGGCACACCGCTTTGGCTGTACTTGCCGTAGAAGTTTCGGCGGAGATATTTCTGCGGATCGGACGGTGTGTGCATTACGGGATAACTGATGTTTGTGCCGTCAATAGAGAGCCACCCGATGCAATCGGAGTTTTCCGCGATGAGAGCTTGTATATTGCGTTCTGCCGCAGGCTGCTCGGTCGGCTCTGTTTCTGTCTGTGCCGCCGTGATCGTAGGCTCGGCGATTTGTGAGACGGCGGCAAAGTCCTCTTTTTCTTTCTGCCGTTCTTTTAACTCAGAATAGATATTTACGCCTGCAAGCACAGCTGCCGCCGACAGCAGAAGACAGAAAAATATGAGGACGAGTTTATTCCTCGTCCTCATCGTCTGTTACCTCATAGAACTGTTCACCGTCAATGTCGGGCATTGCTTCGCCCTGCATACTCGCATCGAAATAGAGAGCAAGGATGCGCTTGATCTCCGGTTTTTTCAGCCTGTGTACCTCAAAGCCCTCGCCGGCGATCTTACTTTCGATGCGGTTGGCAGTTTCAAAAACCTGCTTTTCCTTTTGGCTTTTCAGGCGTGCCACAAAGAAAAACTGCCGCGCCGTTGCCATTTCCACCTGAATGGTGTCAAGAAATTCGATGTCCTTTTTGATGAGTTTCCTGACCTTTGCATTTTCCTCAACTTCAAGGCGTTCGGTAAGATAGGCTTTGTTATCGTCAAAGCATTCGGACGAGTCGGTGCAGACGATCTCAATGTCGGGCAGCGCCGACAGCACCATCATCAGATGGCGGATCTTGATTTCGATATTGGTGTGGGAGAGCACCGATATATTGGTGGGCGACACGAGGTAAAAGAGCAGCTCGCCCTTGTTGGTTGAAAGACCGTATTTCGTAAAGGTTTTGATACCGAGCAGCTCCTGCACCGAACGGCCTTTTTTCTTTTTCTGCTGTTTCATTGCCATCATCTCCATTCGTAGTATTGCTGTGTGGACAGAAAGTACCGCACGGCGTAACGCATGAAGTCGAGTACGGTGGTATCGTCCATACGCCTTCCTCGGAGGCGATCTCACGGAATCGCCCGAACCATTCGGGGCTGTCGGTATTGAAGTCCTCCAGCGTAATTTTCACCTCATCCGCTGTTGTGCCGAGCCTTGCGAACGCTTTGTCGATGGCTTCTTCCTCGCAGGGCAAATACAAGAATTCGGTTTTTCCGTTGTACTCAGCCCGTATGAAGCAAAGCATTTGATCATACACATATGCCGGAAAATTCTGCCCGTCATAATCCTTTACGAACGGTGTGTCCTCATCGACGAAAAGCAAACCGTGTTCGGTAAAAACGCCCTTGCCGGATCGAATCAGCTCCCGCCCGAATTCTGCATATTTCGGATCGTCCGCATCGTCGGCAGGCAGACAGCCCTTGACCGTGAGCAGATACTCTCGACCAATCTTGCCCATATCGCTGATGTCCTGAATCAGAGGATAGCGATTGAGGTTGAAACTCAGATTGATAAGGTCGGGCAGAGTGTCGAAGCCCTCTAATTTCATTGCCTCGTAAAACTGATATTCCTCATCGCCGAAAAAGCTGTCCATCCGTTTTCCGAGGTAGTTGACTTCATCGAGGTCAACGAATCGGTCTTGGAGGCAACCGAGTTCCTCGGGGAATATGACCTCGGATACATACAATTCAAGGGGCGTGATATCCTCGGCGTGGATTCTTTCGAGTGCCGCATTCATTTCCTTTTCGGTGCAGGGAAAGCGGAGATCGGTCTGACTGTTTCCATATTTGAATTTCAGTTTAATCATGGCAATTCTCCTTGATGGCGGTGAGTCCGAAGCGGCGGATTGCCATAGCGTTGCAGATGGTGCGAAACAGCATAGGCGGAACAAGGTCGGCGTCCGACAGATCCGACACGGTAAGATGCTTTGTGCCGAGCGTCAAGTCCTTTGCTGCGCAGTAAAGGGTGTAGGCTCGTTCGGTGCAGTTATTGAGCTTAATGTTCTCAAAGAACACACAACCGTTAATTATATGGTGCTTGCAGCAGCTCCACAGCTTTTGGTCTGCGGTAAGCAGATACAGCGCCGAAAGCAATGCGTAATTCTCTCGGTGTACATTCTTTGCGGCAAGCGTAAATCTTGCCCGATGCTTTTCATTTATATATGTCATTGGTTTTTCCTCGCTTTCTATATATTCATTGAATCTCTTTCGGAAGGGCGGACACCGTATCT
>ERZ836358.2440-NODE-2440-length-14279-cov-14.510335_pt1 | contig 14279 bp, 9 predicted proteins | sample MGYA00519942_ERZ836358 | MGnify/ENA primary metagenome ERZ836358 (study PRJEB31850, sample SAMEA3708798) | human gut metagenome | biome: human gut; feature: human-associated habitat; material: faeces | place: China | collected 2014 ...
TCTCCATCCTGATCGGTGCGGTGGGCATCGGCCTGATGGCCGGTATGCCCCTGTCCGACATCATCGGCTCGGTGAACGAGGGCATCGGCAACACCTTAAAGGGCATCGCCCTTCTTGTGGGTCTGGGCTCCATGTTCGGCGCCATTCTGGAAGAATCCGGCGGCGCACAGACCTTGGCTGTGACCATGGTGCGGAAGTTCGGTGACGAAAAGGCCGCGTGGGCACTGGGCATCACGGGTCTGGTGGTGGCCATGCCGGTGTTCTTTGACGCTGGTCTGATCATTCTCATCCCGCTTGCCTTCTCTCTGGCAAAGCGCACCAAGCGCTCCGTACTGTACTACGTCATCCCCCTGCTGGCCGGTCTGGCGGTCGGCCACGCCTTCATCCCTCCCACGCCGGGTCCCGTTCTGGTGGCTACCATGCTGGGCGTTGACCTTGGCTGGGTCATCCTCGTCGGCATCTTCTGCGGCATCTTTGCCATGATCGCCGCCGGTCCCATCTGGGGCAGCATCTGCGGCAAAAAGTACATGGTTGAAGTCCCCGAGCACGTTGCACAGCAGGCAGACATTGACGAGAGCAAGCTGCCCAAGTTTGGCACCATCGTGGGCATCATCATGATCCCGCTGCTGCTCATCATCGCAAACTCCGTGGCAAAGGTAGTGCCCGTACTGGCAGGCATCCAGCCCGTGCTGGCCTTCCTCGGCGAGCCCTTCATGGCGCTGCTGCTGGCTACCATCGCTGCTATGTACCTGCTGGGCACCCGCCACGGCTACACTAACGCCCAGCTGGAAAAGATCATGACCAAGTCCCTTGAGCCCACCGGCATGATCCTGCTGGTCACTGCCTGCGGCGGCGTGCTGCGCTACATGCTGCAGAACTCCGGTCTGGGCGATGTCATCGGCAACGCCGTGGCAAACGCCAGCCTGCCGCTGGTTCTGGTGGCCTTCATCGTGGCTGCTCTGGTGCGCATCTCCGTTGGTTCCTCTACCGTGGCTATGACCATGGCAGCAGGTATCATCTCCGCCATGCCCGGCATCAGCGAGCTGAGCCCGCTGTATCTGGCCTGCGTCACCGCTGCCATCGCCGGCGGCTCCACCGTGTGCTCCCACTTCAACGACTCCGGCTTCTGGCTGGTGAAGAGCCTTGTGGGCATGGACGAAAAGACCACCCTCAAGACCTGGACCATCATGGAAACTCTGGTGGGCGGTGTGGGCTTCCTGGTAGCACTCATCATCTCCTTCTTTGCTTAATCATCCTCCTCTGCGGGGCTGTGCCTGCACACAGTCTGCGCAATGCTTTGCAAATTCCTGAGATCTCCTCAGCACAGCAGACCCCCGGGCGGTTTACCGCCCGGGGGTCTGCTGCTTTCTGTATTATCTGTATTATAAAAGCGGAAGATCCGGCCCGGAGGCCAGCTGGATGAAGGCGTCCATTTCCCGGGTGCAGCATTTATCCTTGTGGTAGAACATCTGGCGGTACATGGTCAGCCGGAAGTCTGACACCTCCAGAATGCGCAGATCTCCTCTGGACGCAGGCTCGGCCACAGCGAAGCGCGGCAGCAGGGAAATGCCGGAGGAGCGCTCCAGCATCTTGATGATAAAGGAGGTATCGCTGATCTCAAGGCTGGGGGTCAGCTCGATCTGGCGGGAAGCCAGAAACCGGTCAAAGGTGCGGCGGTAGTTGGCGTTGCGTTCGGTGAGGAAGAAGGGCTTGTCCAGAAGCTCTGCTACCCGGTACGGGCCGGGGTGGCCGAGGTCGATGTCCGGGGAAGCCACGAACACCACCTCCTCCGGCACCTCGTTGCACTTGTGCCAGCTGTTGGAGTAGCGCGGCTCGTCCAGAATGCAGATGAGGTCCACCTCGCCGCGCTCCATCTTTTCAATCAGCTCTTCCGGGGAGCCGGTAGTGACCCGAAGGCTGACTTTGGGGTGTTCCACCCGGAACTGATGCATCAGGCCGGGCAGACGGAAAAAGCAGAGGGATTCCAGCGTGCCGATGTGCAGGCAGCCCTCCAGCTCGGCATCCTCGCTCAGGGCGCGGCGGGCATTGTGGATGGTATCCAGAATGCTGTTGGCGTATTCCAGAAAGCACTGACCCTGTGCGGTCAGGATCACCCGCTTGCCCATGCGGTCGAACAGGCGCACACCCAGCTCTTCTTCCAGCGCTTTGATCTGCACGGTAACGGCAGACTGGGAATAGCCCAGACTTTCCGCTGCCTTGGAAAAGCTCTGGAACTGGGCGGCACGGATCAGGGTGTTCAGCTGGCGCACTTCCATGGCAAAACTCCTCTGCTATTAAGATTTTTAAACCATAACTTTAGTTTTATGAATTTGAATCATGCATATGTCTATGTTAAACTAAATGTATCAACACGTCAAGTGAAAATTTGACGTTTCGTGAAAGGCTGGCCGTGCGGGCTGCGGCGGAGAGAGCGCTGTCAGGTGCCGCACAAAGGTCAGGATAGGAAAAGGAGGATTTTATTCTTATGGAAAAGAAAAAATTCAAGCTCGGACTGCTGCCGAAGCTGCTCATCGCCATCGTGCTGGGCATCATCATCGGCCAGTTCTTCCCGGTGTGGTTCTGCCGGGTCGTCGTCACGGCATCCAGCATCTTCAGCTCGTTCCTGAAGTTCATCATCCCGCTGATGATCGTGGCCTACGTCACCATGGGCATTGCCGACCTGAAGAGCGGCGCAGGCAAGCTGCTGCTCATCACGGTGGCTCTGGCCTACGGCTCCACCCTGATCGCGGGCTCGGCATCCTATCTGGTGTCTGCAAGCCTGTTCCCCAGCTTCATGAGCGAAGGCGCTCTGGAACAGATCGCCGCCACGGCTGACAACTCTCTGGCCAGCTACATCTCCATCTCCATCCCTCCGCTGCTGGACACCCTGTCTGCCGTGGTGCTGGCCTTCGTGCTGGGCCTGTGCATGTCTACCTTGCGCGGCAAGACCATCGGTGATACACTTTATAATGGCATGAAGGACTTCTCCGGCATCATCGATCAGGTGCTGCACAGCGTCATCATCCCGCTGCTGCCCCTGTACGTCTGCGGTACCTTCATCGACATGACCAAGTCCGGCAAGACCTACGCCATTCTGAGCATCCTGTGGAAGGTGTTCCTGGTGGTCATCATCATGCATCTGGTCTGCATCTTCCTGCAGTTCTGCGTTGCAGGCGCTGTGAGCCACAAGAGCCCCTTCAAGATGATCCGCAACCAGATCCCCGGCTACACCACCGCTCTGGGCACTCAGTCCTCTGCAGCCACCATCCCGGTCAACCTGCAGTGCGCTGCGGCTGACGGCGTGAGCGAGCAGATCCGCAACTTCGTGGTGCCTCTGTGCGCCAACATCCACATGGCAGGCTCCATGATCACCATTACCGCCTGCGCAACTGCCGTCTGCCTGATGAACCAGCTGCCCATCAGCCTTGCTACCGTGGTGCCCTTCATCATGACGCTGGGCGTTGCCATGGTGGCTTCTCCCGGTGCTCCCGGCGGCTCCATCATGACCGCTCTGCCCTTCCTGTACATGATCTTCGGCGCTGAGGCCGGTGACCCCAATGGCCCCATCTGCGCCATCATGGTGGCTCTGTACATCACTCAGGATTCCTTCGGCACTGCCTGCAACGTCTCCGGCGACAACGCCATCGGCGTGATCGTGGAGACCATCTACCAGAAGTTCATCAACAAGAGCAGCGCAAGCGTCTGATGCGCGGCGCGGTTCTTGACCTGACAGGAGTGACACCCCATGGCATTTATCAGTGTTTTTGATGTTCTGGGCCCGAACATGATCGGCCCTTCCAGCTCCCACACCGCAGGCGCGGAGATCGTCGCCTTTCTGGCACAGAAGATGATCGCCCCGCCGCTGAAGCGGGCGGACTTTACCCTCTACGGCTCCTTTGCCAAGACCTACCACGGCCACGGTACCGACCGCGCCCTGCTGGGCGGCATCATGGGCTTTTCGGCCGATGATACCCGCATCCGGGATTCCTTTGCCATTGCCACCGACCGCGGCCTTGGCTACAGCTTCACCCCCAATGAGGTGGAGACCGACATCCACCCCAACACGGTGGATATCCGCATGGAGAATGCGGCCGGTCAGGTGATGACCGTGCGCGGTGAATCGCTTGGCGGCGGCAAGGTGCGCATCGTGCGGATCAACGGCGTGGAGGTGGACTTTACCGGCGAGTACAATGCCCTCATCGTGGTGCAGAAGGACAAGCCCGGCGTGGTGGCGCATATCTCAAAGATCCTCAGCGACCGCGGCGTGAACATCGCGTTCATGCGCCTGTTCCGCGAGGGAAAGGGACATACGGCTTATACCATCGTGGAGTCGGACGAGCGCCTGCCCGAGGGTGTGGATCAGCTGCTGCTGGCAAACCCGAACATCAACGATGTAATGGTCGTGCAGCCGTAAGGAGGGACGAGCGATGAACATGGATTTCAAGTCCGCCAAGGAGCTGCTGGACCTGTGCGAGGAAAACCAACTGCCCATTTCGGAAGTGATGCGCCAGCGGGAGTGCATTCTGGGCGAAGTGCCCCGGGATGCTGTGGATCACCGCATGGCAAAGGCATGGGAGATCATGCACGCTTCTGCCACCCAGCCGCTGAAAAAGCCCATCAAATCCATGGGCGGCCTGATCGGCGGCGAGGCCAAAAAGCTGGAAACACATTATAATAAGAAGAAAAACATCTGCGGCGATGTGCTGCAGAAGGCCATGACCTATGCCATGGCCGTGCTGGAAGTGAACGCTTCCATGGGCCTGATCGTGGCTGCACCCACCGCAGGCTCTGCAGGCGTGGTGCCGGGTATGATGCTGGCCCTGCAGGAGTGCTACCGCATCTCCGACCAGCGCATCGTGGATGCCCTGTTCAACGCCGGTGCCGTGGGCTATCTTGCCATGCGCAACGCCACCGTGGCCGGTGCCGTGGGCGGCTGTCAGGCCGAGGTGGGCATTGCGTCTGCCATGGCTGCTTCTGCCGCCGTGGAGCTGATGGGCGGCAACCCGCAGCAGTGTCTGGATGCAGCTTCCACCGTGCTGATGAACATGCTGGGCCTTGTGTGCGACCCCGTAGGCGGGCTGGTGGAGTACCCCTGCCAGAACCGCAACGCTGCCGGTGTGGCCAACGCCCTCATTGCAGCAGAACTGTCCCTGAGCGGCATCCGCCAGCTGATCCCCTTCGACCAGATGCTGGACGCCATGTACGCCGTGGGCAAGCGCCTGCCCGCCGAGCTGCGCGAGACCGCCCTTGGCGGCTGTGCCGCCACCCCCGCCGCCTGTGCCGCCTGCGGCCTGTGCAGCGGGAACTGATCTTTCAACATGCAGCGCCGCCGGTGTGGAAACGCTCGGCGGCGTTTTTGCGCGTTCGTGACCGGAAATGCCGGCCCAAACGGCGGGGCTTTGCATCTTTTTGTGCAAACACACCGAAAAGATGGCCGGGATGACTGGCGCTTGTCTGCGAAATGTGATAAACTAAACGCAGAAGTACTCTGCGCAGCCCGTGCAGAGCGGCAAAAAAGATGATAAGTGAGGTCGTTTGTAATGAAGATCATTCGTGCAAAAGATTATGCGGATATGTCCCGCAAGGCAGCCAATATCATTTCGGCACAGGTCATTATGAAGCCCAACTGCGTGCTGGGTCTGGCGACCGGCGGCACCCCCGTGGGCGCGTATGCACAGCTGGTGGACTGGTACAACAAGGGCGACATCGATTTTTCTGAGGTGACCACCGTCAATCTGGACGAGTACCGCGGCCTGCCCAAGGAGCACCCGGAAAGCTACTGGAGCTTCATGCACCGCAACCTGTTCGACAAGGTGAACATCGACCCTGCCAAGATCAACCTGCCGGACGGCACCAACCCCGATGCAGAGGATGCCTGCGCAAAGTACAACCAGATCATCCACGCTGTGGGCGGCATCGACCTGCAGCTGCTGGGCATCGGCCACGACGGCCACATCGGCTTCAATGAGCCGGGCGAAGCCTTTGAGCTGGAGACCCACTGTGTGAACCTGACCGCCGAGACCATTGAGGCAAACAAGCGCTTCTTTGACGGCAATGTGGATCTGGTGCCCAAGCAGGCTTATACCATGGGCATCAAGACCATCATGCAGGCACGCAAGGTGCTCATGGTGGCAAACGGCGCAGGCAAGGCCGAGATCGTCAAGAAGGCATTCTTTGGCCCCGTCACTCCGGAGGTGCCCGCAAGCATCCTGCAGATGCATCCGGACTTCACGCTGGTGGGCGACGAGGAAGCTCTGAGCCTGATCTGATCGTTCCACGCTCTGACTGCCGCACGGTGCAATGCTGTGCGGCAGTTTTTTGCTGCCAACGGCTTTACAATCGCGCAAAAAGGCGGTATTCTTTTATATATGACACTTTTCTCAGGGAGGAAACCATGGATATCCGCCAGCTGCACTACTTTCTGGTATTGTGCGATGAAATGAATTACAGCCGCGCGGCACAGCGGCTGTTTTTGTCACGGCAGGCACTGCGGCAGAGCATCTCTGCGCTGGAAGCCGAGCTGTGCGGGCCGCTGTTCCTCAGCGCCCACCACAAGCTCACCCTTACCGACCGCGGCATGAGCCTGCAGCGCCATGCCGCGCCGGTAGTGGAGCAGTTCCAGCAGATGCAGGCATCCCTGCGGGCCGAGATCCAGTCGGCGCAGCCGGTGCGCATCGGCATCAGCGTGTCGCTGGTGCCGGACTACCTGCCCGGATTGGAGACCCAGCTGGACAAGTTCCGCCAGCAGTATCCCCATGTGGAGATGCGCTTCCGCATGATGGACAACGATGCGGTGGCGGACGATGTGGAGCAGGGGGAGCTGGACGCGGGTCTGGTCATCGATCTGGGCTGTGCTGCGCCGGTACTGGCCCGTACCACCCTGCGGGCAGACCCTGCCTGCCTGCTGGTGCCTCGGGGGCACGCGTTCTGGGATAAGGAGAGCATCCCGCTGGCAGAGCTGCGCGGTCAGCGGGTGCTGCTGCCCAGCTTGCGGCAGGATCTGTTCAGCCCGCTGTGGTCGGCCTGCGCCCGGTTGGGCTTTGCGCCGAATGCGGAGATCGGCCCCAGCTTTTATCAGGCCTATTATCTTGTGCAGGAGCAGCTTTGCACCTGTCTGACCCGCTATGAACCGGGAGCCAGACGGGAACTGGACCGTGTGCGGGATGTGCTGCTGGAAGATCTGCCCCCGCTGTGCGTCTCACTGGTGCAGCGGCGGGATCATACCTCCGCCTACATCGACCTGCTGCGCAGCTACCTGATGGAGGTGCTGGGCGGTTCGGCCAGCCTGCCGCCCCGCCGCGGACGGCCCGCAAAGCCGTTCTACAATTTCCCGGTGCTGTCCAGCGCTGCGGCAAAGGCTGCACCGGCCCACCCGGTGCCCGGCACCCAGCTGGATTTTGCCGGCGGCACCAACTTCCGGGAGCTGGGCGGTTACGAAGCCGACGAGGGCAAGCATATCAAGTGGGGCCAGATCTGGCGCGGCATCCCTACTTGCAAGCTCACCGGTGAGACCGACCGCGCGAAGCTGGACGCGCTGGGCCTGCGCCTGATCCTTGATCTGCGCAGCAGCGGGGAAGTGCAGAAAGAACCGGACTACGTACCGGACGGTGCACGTCTGGTGCAGATCTGCGGCCTGTGCGCCGAGGACGGCCACGAGATCTCCTTTGCGCCGGATGATATCGCCGCCCTGATGAAGGGCTATGAAGAAAACGCCGACGGCAGCACCTTCGTGCAGGCTATGTACGAGCGGATGCTGTTTGGCAACAAGGCGTTCAAGGAGCTGTTCCGTGCGCTGGAAGCAGGCGAGACCCCCATCCTGTTCCACTGCTCGGCCGGCAAGGACCGCACCGGCGTGGCGGCCATGCTCATTCTGCTGGCACTGGGCGCTTCGGATGAGACGATCTGTGCGGACTATGAGCGCACGAACCTCTGCCGCAAGGCTGAGATCGACGCAGTGCTGGCGGAGCACGCCGAAGAGATCGCGGCAAACCCGGCCTGCCGGATGCGCTATTACCGCAAGGCGGGCGTGGACCCGGCAACCGCACCCTTTGTGCTGCGCACCATCCGCGCAAAATACGGCAGCGCCGAGAACTATCTGGAAGCCGAATACGGCCTGACCCCTGCGCGCCTGATGCGGCTGCGCAGGATGTATCTGGAATAAACGGGAACGGGGACGGCATCCGGTGCGGATACTGTCCCTGTTTTCTGCACAAAATGTTCTGCGGGGCAGGGTTTTCCTCTTGACAAGCGGGCAATTGTTTCGTACTATAATTAGTAGTATGGAATAAAAGACGCTGTGTGCAGGTCGTTCCCGTGACCCGTGTCCCTTACAGGCAGAGCCTGCCTGTTTTTATATAAGATAGAACTGTAGATAGAAAAGCTTGCAGCCTGTTCGTGCGGCATTGGCCGTGCGTGTGGTCTTGTTGCCACTTTTTGCATTGAAAGCTCACTTATAAAAAATGTTTGCAGCCTACACCTGCCCTACAGCGTCTCCTGCTTATGATTCAGAATTTTGAATTTTAACAAAGGAGAGTGAAATGCGATGTCCACGATCATCTGGATCGTGATCTTGATCGTCGCGCTTGCTGCGGGCATCGGTGCAGGCTATTTTATTGGTTACAACAACCGTAAAAAGACCGCCGAAGCCCAGATCGGCAGCGCGGAAGCCGAGGCCACCCGTCTGGTGAACGAAGCGATCAAGACCGCAGAACAGAAACGCAAGGAAGCGGTTCTGGAAGCAAAGGACGAGGCCTTCAAGCTGAAGGCCGAGGTGGATGCCCAGAAGGCAGAAGCCGATAAGGAGATCAAACAGCGCCGTGCGGAGATCAGCCGTCAGGAGAACCGCATCGACCAGAAGGAAACCGCCCTCGACCGCAAGACCGAGGTACTGGAAAAGAAGGAAGAGGAGCTGAAAAAGCGCGCCGCTGAGGCCGAGGAGCGTCTGGCCGAGATCGAGGCTCTGCGCGCCAAGGAGATGGAGCGGCTGGAAACGCTGGCCGGTCTGAGTCAGGAGGATGCCCGCGAGGTGCTGCTGCACAAGGTGGACGAGGAGCTGACCCACGAAAAGGCCGTACGCGTTGCCGCCTACGAGACCGACCTGAAGGAGAACTGTGACAACATTGCACGCAACCTGATCGGTCAGGCCGTCAGCCGCTGCGCTGCCGACCACTGCAGCGAGACCACCGTCAGCGTGGTGCCGCTGCCCAGTGATGAAATGAAGGGCCGCATCATCGGCCGCGAGGGCCGCAACATCCGCGCTCTGGAGACCGCGACCGGCGTGGACCTGATCATCGACGATACCCCGGAGGCCATCACCCTGTCCTCCTTCGACCAGACCCGCCGCGAGGTGGCCCGCATGACGCTGGAACGCCTGATCGGCGATGGCCGCATCCACCCCGCCCGCATCGAGGAGACGGTGGAAAAGTGCCGCCACGAGCTGGAGCTGCAGATGAAGCGCGAGGGCGAGCGTGCCGTGATGGAGCTGGGCATCCATGGTCTGCACCCCGACCTGATCAAGCTGATCGGCCGGTTGAAGTACCGCACCAGCTTTGGCCAGAACGCCCTGACCCACAGCATGGAGGTGGCATGGGTGGCCGGCCTGCTGGCAGGCGAGATGGGTGTGAACGTGACCATGGCACGCCGTGCCGGTCTGCTGCATGATATCGGCAAGGCACTGGATCATGAGATCGAGGGCAGCCATGTGCAGATCGGTGTGGATATCTGCCGCAAGTATAAGGAAAATACCCAGATCATCCATGCCATCGAGGCTCACCACGGCGACGTGGAGCCTAAGACCCCGCTGGCCTTCATCATTCAGGCTGCCGACGCCATCAGCGCTGCACGCCCGGGTGCCCGCCGCGAGAATGTGGAAAGCTACGTCAAGCGTCTGGAAAATCTGGAGGAGATCTCTTCCAGCTTTGAGGGCGTGGAGCAGGCCTTTGCCGTTCAGGCCGGCCGCGAAGTCCGCATCATGGTCAAGCCCGATGTCATCAGCGATGATCAGGTCATCCTGCTGGCCCGCCAGATCGCCAAGAAGATCGAGGATACCCTCGATTATCCCGGCCAGATCAAGGTCAACGTCATCCGCGAGAGCCGCGCCATCGAGTACGCGAAGTAAGATCAGAACCAAGAGGAGCCCGTTGTGTTCGCACAGCGGGCTCCTTTTTTGTCTGTGAACCTCTCGGGCGCGTCGTGTCAGATCTCCGGGCAGGGGTGCAGGTTTATGGGGCTGCCTGTCTTGCTTTTCCTGCTGGGAGAGGTGTCATCGCGAAGTAATGACAAAGAGAACTGATATAAGCTGAACAGATTTCAACTCTTAATAAAATGAAGTGAATTGAGTATAATGTTCTCCGTAGAAATACAAGTGATAGCTTTAATGTGAAAGTTGTCCTTGATGAAAATACAATGCAGGAGAAAAACTATACAAAAATTAGTTTCCGTTTTCGGCAGGATGTTGGACAAAGGGGAGAAATGGGCCTTTTTGGAGAACAAATTCGGCAAAAAGTCTTTTCTTTGCCGACAGATGGATGTATAATGCGGCCATGGCACAAGGGTGTGCAGAAGCTCCAGAGGGGGAGCAGAGCCCCTTGTGCATTTTCAGAAATTGATGCTTTATCAGTGTAGAGCATTAAAGAGAGGGGAAAACATATATGAAATTCGATCGTCGTATTTCGCGCCGCAGCTTCCTGGCAGCTGCCGGTGTCACCTCTGCCGCACTGGCTCTGACAGCCTGCGGCGGCTCTTCCAGCTCCACGGCTGCATCTTCTGCAGCCAGCGGCGCTTCCTCTGCTGCGGCTGGCACCGCACAGGGCGGCACCCTGAACATCATGCTGGAGACCGAGGTTCAGTCGCTGGACCCCCAGGTGGCCACCGACGGCACCTCCTTTGAGGTCATCGCGGATTACACCGATGGCTTGATGCAGATGGATGCTGACGGTGCAGCAGTTCCCGCCATGGCGGAGACTTATGACATCAGCGAGGACGGCAAGACCTACACCTTCCACCTGCGCGATGCAAAGTGGTCCAACGGTGAGGCCGTGACCGCCGCCGACTTTGTGTTTGGCTGGCAGCGCGCCGTAGACCCCGCCACCGCTTCCGAGTATTCCTACATGCTGTCCGACATTGGTCAGGTGGTCAACGCCGCCGAGATCATTGCCGGTGAAAAGCCCGTTACCGACCTGGGCGTGACCGCAGTGGATGACAAGACCCTGGAGGTGCAGCTGAACGTTCCTGTCAGCTACTTCCTGAGCCTGATGTACTTCCCCACCTTCTACCCGGTGAACGAGGCCTTCTACAACACCTGCGCTGACACCTTTGGCACCAGCCCCGAAACAGTGCTGTCCAACGGCGCGTTCGTGCTGACCGATTATCAGCCCGCCGCCACCGCCTTTGCGATGGAAAAGAACCCCGATTACTATGATGCGGATAAGATCGCTCTGGACGGTCTGGCCTATCAGGTCATCAAGGACAGCCAGCAGGCTTTGATGAGCTATCAGACCGGCACGCTGGATATCACCCTGCTGAACGGTGAGCAGGTCGATCAGGTCAAGGATGATCCCGAGTTTACCAGCGTGGGTGCCGGTTACCTGTGGTACATCAGCCCCAACATCGACGCTGTGCCTGATCTGGCAAACCTGAACCTGCGCAAGGCCATGACCTTTGCACTGGATCGTGATGCCATTACCGGCGATGTGCTGAAGGATGGCTCCACCCCCGCATACACCGCTGTTCCCGCACAGTTTGCAACCGGCCCCGACGGCAGCGATTTCAGCGCCGACCAGACCAAGTTTGCAGATGACTGCGCTTATGACCCCGAGAAGGCCAAGGAGCTCTTTGAGACCGCCAAGGCTGAGCTGGGCAAGGATACCTTCACCTTTGATATGGTGGTGGATGCCGACGATGCACCCCAGAAGGTGGCTCAGGTCGTCAAGGAGCAGCTGGAGACCACGCTGGAGGGCCTGACCATCAACCTGACCGTGGAGCCCAAGAAGCAGCGCGTGCAGGATATGCAGGACGGAACCTTTGAGCTGGGACTGACCCGCTGGGGCCCCGACTACGCTGACCCCATGACCTATCTGGGCATGTGGGTGACCGGCAACTCCAACAACTACGGTCTGTGGAGCGATGCCGACTACGATGCCATCATTGACGAGTGCACCACCGGCGACCTGTGCACCGACCCCGAGGGCCGCTGGGCTGCCCTGTACGAGGCAGAGCAGATCGTTCTGGAGCAGGCGGTCATCTTCCCCCTGTACGGCCAGTGCAACGCCGAAATGATCTCCTCTGCCGTCAAGGGTGTCGAGCATCACCCCTGCGCTCTGAACCGTGTGTACAAGAACACCACCAAGAGCGAGTAAACAACTGAATCGCTGAACAAGGCCGCACAGTGGCCCGCAAAGAGCCACTGTGCGCCTTTTTGGCATTGTGCCTGTCCGCGGCAGACGAACGACTGACCGCGAGATCCCGGAAGGAAAAGGGGGTCCACCCGACGTGAAAAAATATACGCTCAAGCGAATCCTGACCTCGCTGTTCACGCTGCTGGCAATTCTGCTGGTGCTGTTCATCCTGATGCAGCTGATGCCCGGTTCGCCCTTCAATGATGAAAAGCTGACGCCCGATATGCGGGCTGCCCTGTACGCAAAGTACGGCCTGGATCAGCCCATCTACATCCAGTTCTTCCGCTATGTGGGCAATATGCTCCGCGGAGATCTTGGCGTGAGCTATAACATCTCCAAGAATACACCCATCTCCCAGCTCATCCAGAGCCGCCTGCCCATCTCCATTCAGGTGGGCGGCATGGCCGTGACGCTAGGTGCCGCTGTGGGCCTGGTGCTGGGCATCATTGCCGCACTCAAGCGGGATACCATTTTTGATACCATCGCCACCATCATCTCGGTCATCGGCGTGTCGGTGCCTTCCTATGTGTTCGCACTGGCCCTGAGCTATACCTTTGGCTTCAAGCTCCGCTGGTTCCCGATGCTGTTCTCCGCCAAGGATGTCTTTGGCTCCAGCGTCCTGCCCAGCATCTCGCTTTCCATGTTCACCATGGCCTCCATTGCCCGTTTTACCCGCAGTGAGATAATCGAAGTCCTTGATTCCGATTACATGCTGCTGGCCGAGAGCAAGGGCATCTCCGGCCCGGCGCTGATCTTCCGCCATGCCCTGCGCAATGCCCTCATCCCCATCATCACAGTGCTGGCACCCCTGATCGTGGATCTGATGACCGGCTCGCTGGTGGTGGAAAAGATCTTCGCCATTCCCGGCGTGGGCAGCCTGCTGGTCACGGCCATCCAGTCCAACGATTACAACGTGGTCATTGGCCTGAGCTTTATTTACAGCGCCATGTACATTGGCATCATGCTGGTCGTTGACCTGCTCTACGGCATCATCGATCCGCGCATTCGTCTGGCAAAGGGGGATGACTGATATGGCAGAAAAAGCGATCCGCCTGGGCGGCGAATCCACAGCGGATGCCATTGTCAGCGCGGTGGATTCCCTGTATCCCGAGCACACCTTTGAGGACAAGGAGTTTGCCCTCAAGCACAACGACGATGAGATCGCCGTGGATACCAACTTTGCGGCCCAGAGCTTCTGGAAGGATGCCATCCTCCGCTTCTTCGGCAAGAGGAGCGCCGTGCTGGGCCTGATCCTGATCGTCGTCATCGTGCTGCTGGCCGTTTTTGGCCCGGGCATGAACAGCTATACCTACTCCGGCCAGGATCTGAGCCAGAAGAACTTTGCTCCCCGTGTGCCGGGCATCGAGCGCCTCGGCATCCTGGACGGCAGCGAGAAGATGAGCACCACCACCGGCAGCAAGAGTGTCAACGCCTATGTGGAAAAGGGCAAGGACGATGTCTACTACTGGTTCGGCAGTGACCTGTACGGCCGCGATATCTGGACCCGCACCTGGGAGGGTGCCCGTGTCTCCCTGATCATCGCGGTGGCCGCCGCTGTCATCGATATGGTCATCGGCATGAGCTATGGCCTGATCTCCGGCTACTTTGGAGGCAGGGTGGATATGGTGATGCAGCGCTTCCTCGAGGTAGCCAACGGCATTCCCCGTCTGGTCATCGTTACGCTGCTGCTGCTGGTGCTGCAGCCCGGCATGGTCACCATCATCTTTGCCCTGATGCTGACCGAGTGGGTGGGCATGAGCCGCATCGCCCGCGCCGAGATGCTCAAGCTGAAGGACCAGGAATTTGTGCTGGCCTCCCGCACGCTGGGTGCAGGCAGCTTCTTCATCATCTTCAAGGAAGTGCTGCCCAACATCATCGGACCCA
>ERZ836358.2450-NODE-2450-length-14235-cov-3.175458_pt1 | contig 14235 bp, 7 predicted proteins | sample MGYA00519942_ERZ836358 | MGnify/ENA primary metagenome ERZ836358 (study PRJEB31850, sample SAMEA3708798) | human gut metagenome | biome: human gut; feature: human-associated habitat; material: faeces | place: China | collected 2014 ...
GACTATCGATCTGAACAATCCGTATAACGATGTGGATGCTTTCATCGGGAAAAACCATGCCGGAAGTACCGAGGCCATGACCTCGGCATATACCCGATTGTCCACTCCCGAACATCAATCCATCGGATCGATAAACGGTAACTTCTGGATTGTTTCAGGACAAAATATGGACGACCGCCTGCTGGGACAACCGCACAGCGGTTGTATAGTGAACGGAGAAATAGCCACTGAACCGAATGGCTGGAACCGAGCCGGACGAGGAGACGAAATAGAGAAATTGCAGGAGATAGGATTCGTCGTTCTCGACCAAGACAAAAAAATGTGGATCGACGACATGAATTTCGAGGCGAAAGTCATAAACGCCGCCAACGAAAGTTTCGCCATCGCCGAAGTGAACCGTATCCGCAATGAAAACGAAATTGTACTTTACAACCACTTTACCGGACAAACGACCAGCGACATCGATGGAACCGATGTACTCATCAAACCCGTCGAGGGAGCATCGTGGGGGCTTAACAAGGACGTGGAATGCGTCGTAACCCGTATCGTGCAAAGCAAAGGCGGAACCGAACTCGAAGAGGGTGAATATGCTCTTTCGGGAAACGGAACAGGTGCAGAGTTTCTAAACCAAATGAATGTCGGCGATAAAGTAAAGATAAATACAAAACTTACTACCCGCACCGACAATCTGATTCCCATAGCCGAGCAAATGCTCACCGGTAACGCTCTCGTCATGAGGGAAGGGAAATTGACTCCCCGAAACGAAAACGAAGCATATAACTCACAAACCTATTCACGCTCGGGCATAGGCATGTCGCAAGACGGAAAGACACTCTATCTGATCGTTATCGATTACAAGTCGAGCACTTCGGTAGGGACAAACACGGCGACGATGTGTTACATACTGAAACAAGCGGGAGCTTGGAACGTGGCCAACATGGATGCCGGAGGATCGGCTCAGATGATGTTGAGAGGCAAGCTCGTCAACAACCCGGCCGACGGAAAGGAACGTCCGGTATCGAACGGATTCATGATCTTCACCAACGCTCCCGAAGACAACACGTTGAACAGCCTTGCTTTCGATAATTACAATTTGGAAGTTCCTTCCTACTCTTGTTTCGAGCCGACTATTCTGGGATACAACTCATACGGCGTATTGATCGATACCGATGTGCAAGAATTTACATTAAGTTGCGATGCCTCGTTAGGAACCATTTCTTCGGACGGAAAAAAATTCTATGCCTCGCCGAATGCGACTTCGGGTTACCTTCACGTCACTTCGGGAACAGCGACAGGAAAAATAAAGGTAACTGTAAAAGAAGCGGATATCGTCATGAAGAACAGTGAAATCATAGCCGACAAGGCTCACCCCTACTCTCTCGAAGTCATTTCTCATATCGGCGAAAACACGTTCACATACGACCCTTCGTCATTGTCTTGGAGTATCGAAGACCCGACTGTCTGCAAAATCGAAAACGGAATATTGACCGGAATAAAAAACGGAACGACGAACATTACCGGCAGCATAGGCAACTTCTCCGGAAACATGAAGGTAACCGTCGAAATACCGGAATCCCCCAAAATCCCGGCCGACGATTTTTCCGGCTGGACTACAAAATCCATCAGCTCCATCACCGATGCCACCGTTACTCCTTCGGGGAACAATCAGGCCATATTGGGATTCACTTACAAAACCGGACGACTCCCATACGTAGAAATGGACAAAGCGATTACTCTTTACAGTATTCCCGATACCTTGCGCATGCTAATCAATAGCGAGATACCCGTGTCGAAAATACAAATAGCCTGCAAAGCCAATGGCGACAAAGAGCAGTATTTCGAATACGAAGGAATAACAGTCAATGAAGATTATCTCATCAGCATTCCTCTGTCCGATATCACCGGAAAAAACAACAGAGGAGGATTTCCCGTCTCTCTGAATTATATCAAATTCTATATCAACACGACCGGAACGAATAGCGGACAAGCCTATAAGATACATATCAAAGAGTTCTCTCTGGTCTATAACGGCATAGAAAGCGGAATAGACGAGACGGTGGCCGGTAACAAAAACATGGTCGTCTACCCGAATCCGATAACGGGCAATACCCTCTTCTTACAGGGAGAGAACATCGTTCCCGGTTCGTTGATACGCATATACGACCGAGTGGGGGCATTGATACTGGAACAACTACTCGACGAAACAGGAATCGTAAACATCGGCGACCAACAGCCGGGTGTATACATCGTGAACGTGCAAAATGAGCTAGGGACCCATGTATGCAAAATCGTTATTCAATAACTTAATTCATTATAATCCATGAGAGTAAATTTAACCATAATCCTGCTAGCATGTATCGCATCGCTATCGGGACAGAATGTAAAAGTTACCAAACATTACGAGATAACCCCTTCGGTCGGACAATCGGCCTTCTATCCGATACTTAGTCCCGACGGGAATCGAATCGTATATACCTCTGAAAATTTTTCCGGCTTAAAATCATACGATTTTGCGTCAGGGAAAACCCAGATTATCACTACTGCCGAGGGAGCCGGGTTCGACCCGATTTTCAGCACCGACGGTTCAACGGTGTATTATCGGCCGCAAAGCATCATAAACGGACGTGTTCACCGATCTTTGAAAGAATATAACTTGATCGAGAAAGCCGAAAAACAACTTATCGCCCCAACCCGCGATTTGAAACGTCCGGTCGCCATCTCAGGCGGTATGGAAGTAGTGGCCGACAATAAACTTATGAAAAGTACAGGCTCTCAAATAAGCGGGAACTATGTCTATTCCATCATCAAAGAGGGAAAAATAATCGTGTGCGACGGTAAAAGCACCCGCATATTACGTCCTTACGGCGACAAAGTGGAAAGTTATTTGTGGACAGCCGTATCGCCCGACGGATCCAAAATCGTGACTTATGCCATAGGCGTAGGAACCGTTGTACTCGATATGCAGGGTAACATACTTGCCGAACTGGGCGACTACGAATCCCCTACGTGGTATGGCAACGATTTCGTTGCAGCCATGAAAGCGACCGACGACGGTCACCAATTTACTTCGTCGAAAATCGTATTGTTAGACTGCAACAGTAAACAAGTACACGATTTGACATCTCCTTCCGAAATGGGTATGAATCCGTCGGCCTCGGCCGAAGCAGGCAGAATAGTGTACAGCACGGTCGAAGGAAAACTTTTTATGTTGGAATTGAATGTAACGAAATAACCTCATCGCCATGAAAAAATATTATATCATTCTCATTGCCTTCTTGGGCTGTTTAGGCTTGCAAGCCAAAGATATGACCGGACTTAAAATTTACATCAATCCGGGTCACGGCGGTTATGACTCGGACGACCGCAATGTAGCCGTATATCCGTATGCACAAGGCGACACACTCGGTTTTTGGGAATCCTCGTCGAATCTGCACAAAGGATTGATGTTAAGAGAACTGCTACAAGAGCAGGGAGCTACCGTAGCGATGTCTCGCGTATTAAATCGGACGGAAGACGATCGAGGGCTCGAAACCATCGGGCGGGAAGCCAGCGAATGGGAGGCCGACCTGTTTTTCTCCATACACAGCAATGCGACCGGCACGAGCCGCCGGGATAATTTCCCGATGATGTTGTTCAGAGGATATACCGAAAATCCGGTAAAGCCCGAGGACAAGGTAGCGGCAAAGATACTGTTCAAGCACCTTATCGAAAACCAAGTAACCTATTGGACTCAAACGGAAGAGTATGTCGTGGGCGATTTTGACTTCTATCCCGACTGGAACAATGCAGGATTGGGAGTCCTCCGAAAATTAACCGTCACCGGGTTTCTTTCAGAAGGTTCTTATCACGACTATGTGCCCGAAACATATCGTTTGCTCAACATGGACTACAAATGGATGGAAGCATGGCATTTCACCAAAGCTGTCATGGAATACTTCGACACAGAAGGATTCACAACGGGAAATATCGCCGGTGTTATTTATGATAGCCGCATGACCCGTACCGAATCGTATGTACAACACGGAAGAGACAAGCAAGTGCCATTATGCGGAGCCACAGTAACCCTGTTGCCGAACAATATCACCTATACGACGGATAACCTATACAACGGCGTATACATGTTTAAAAACCTCGCTCCGGGTAATTACCAGCTAAAAATCGCAGCGGAAGACCATTACGATCGGACAATCGATGTAACAGTGACAGCCAATACAATAAGTTATACCAATGTGGCTATGGACAGAGTGAGAAATACAGCACCGGAAGTCACCTCTTACAGCCCTGTCATGGAAAACGAAACAGACAGCATCAACTGTACGACTCCCATTGTCTTGAATTTCAATTGGGATATGGACACGGAATCTGTACAAAAGGCTTTCTCGATCGACCCTCCCGTAGAAGGGAACATTACATTCGAAGATTCACAGTACCGAATGGTATTTACTCCCACTCGTCCTTACGAGGTAGCTACCCTATATACCGTAAAACTCGACAAACGTGCAAAACACCCGGGTAATATGTCTATGGCCGAAGATTTTTCCTTCACGTTCTTAACGCAGGGAAGAAACCAATTGAAACTATTGGCAGCCAGCCCCTCGGAAGGAGCGGTACTACACTATCCGAAACCGACGATCGAAGTAAGATTCGATAATGTTCTCGACCCTGTCAATATTCGAGACCTCATCAAATTACAGGATAATGAAGGAAACGATGTCAGCATCAACTTGCGTTCTGCCAAATACAACCAGTTAGGAGACTCCTACGGGAACTATTATTTTACCACAGCTGCCGATTTGAAACAAGGACAAAATTATAAATTGAAAATAGATGCCTCGTTGCACGATGTGGAAAATATAGCGATCGTAGACCCCATCGAAATCAATTTTACCGCCGGAGATGTAAGCCGCTCCGAAACAGCCGTCGAGGAATTCGAAACTCCCGACATGATTACATTCGATGCGGCCCAAAGTATCGGGACAACCACTGCAAAAACGATTCGCTCTACCGCTCAAAAACTGTTCGGTAGCGCATCTTACAATTTCACATACACATTCAATGCAGACGAAGCTCACGCCGTATTCACGACAGCCGATACATTCGGAAGTTCCACTGTGGTCGACAATACCCAAACTATCGGTATGCACATTTACGGCGATCTTTCTTGCGACGAAATATGGCTGCAACTATCCTCTGAGAACGATACACAAGAGATTTTATTGACGAATGTCGATTTCAGAGGCTGGCAATTCCGAGAAACCCGTTTGGACCAGCTGAATCCGGGAAAAAACTATCGCATAAGCGGTATAAAGATAACGAGAACAAAACCGTTCTTCTCCGAATCGGGTAGTTTCTTCTTAGACAATATGCTGGTATATACCTCCTCGGACATTCACTTTATCGCTACATCGAAAGCCGTAAATGTTTATCCTAATCCGGCCTCCGATATATTAAAAATTCAGTCTGACACCTCCGTACAACGATGGACCCTGTACAGCCTATCGGGAAGCTGTATCGCTACCGGTTCGGAAACAACGATAGATACCTCGAACATTCCCTCAGGAACGTACTTGTTGAAAATACAGACCGAAGGAAAAGAGTTCTGTTATCCGGTTTTGATTGTACATTGACAAAGGATTAAGAATATACGGGCGATAAAGTATAAACAATCTGCTTTGTACTTTACCGTCCGTATTTTTATCGTACTATTTTTAACAGAATTTTGATACTTTACAGTAAAATAAGTATTCTATTTGGAAAATGAAGAAAGATATTTTATCTTTGCATAAGATGCAGAAATAGGTTGTGCCTCAGTAAAATCGATGCTAACATTGTTTCTACTTTCGAACGGCACTATTCTCATAAAAGATAAACGACACTCGCCGATACGAAAATTAATTTTCATTACGGCCGTCTGTTCTATCTTTATAAAGAGTTGAATGATGCCAGAAAGCACATCTATCAAGATTTTTTATTTATGAAAGTTATAGCAGAAAGTGGTTCCACGACAACAGAATGGGTTCTCGTCGATGGAAAAAATGTTTTGGAAAGAAGCTTTACGGAAGGAATAAATCCCTTTTTCCAAACGAGAAGGGAAATAAGCCACAGTATCCGTCTCAATTTACCGGAAACTTTTTTTAAGAAACGATGGGAACGGGTCTATTTTTATGGCGCCGGATGTGCCAATCTGGATAAGAAAAACATACTCGAAGCCTCGTTAGTAGCACAGTTCAAAACACCCATTTCGGCGGAAAGCGATTTATTGGCTGCCGCCAGAGGTTTGCTAATCGACAAACCGGGAATAGCCTGTATCTTGGGGACCGGTTCGAATTCTTGTCTATACGATGGAGAACGTATCATTAAAAACGTACGTTCCGCCGGATATATCTTAGGAGACGAAGGCAGTGGGGCTGCTATGGGACGACGTTTTTTAAGTGACTATTTAAAGAACCTTACTCCAAAGGACCTCTGCGATGCTTTTCATGAAAAATTCAAAGTTACTCCGGACGAGATTATGGACTCCATATATAACCACCCTTTCCCCAACCGTTCGCTTTCTACTTTCTCCTATTTCTTGAAAGACCATCTGGACAACAAATATGCTTTCAATTTAGTCTATGAAGAGTTGATGAGATTCTTCCAGAGAAACATTATCCAATATGACTATAAATCATATCCGGTTTATTTCATGGGTAATTTGGCCTATACCTACGCCGATATTCTCGATTTGGTAGCTAAGGATTTCGGATTGAATATAGAAAAAACGGAAAAAAGCCCTATGCAGGGACTCATCGAATATCACTCGATCTACGGGTAAAGATATCTCATTATTTCGATTTATACTCATATGCAGGATCGTATCGACAGATTCTGCATATTTTTTTCTTGTAAAAAAGAGAGATGAATTCATATTAAAAAATACTAAATATATGTTCTCGAATCAAAAACATATATTATATTTGTATGAACCATAATAGAAAGGTATCTACTCATGAACTTTTAGCACCTAAAATAATGCTGTAAAAAGTTCTAACAAAGAGAAAATAGATTGACAAAAAAACAGGAACCGAAGTTTATCCATTCGAAAAACATGAAAGAGAACCGATATATTTTATCATTTATAATTTTCTTATTAGGCTCACTATCAATCCATTCACAAACACATAGAGGCCTAAGAACGACTGTCGAAGAAGCACTTGTTTCTCTAAAACCCGAACACTTAGCCATCGGCTGATATCAAAATGCTGCACCATTCCCGGGAGGACCGTAAGTCCCCGGAGTGCCACAGCCGGCATCGTAATTTTCTTATCTTCCATTCAGAAAGGAACTCGTTAAACGAGCCTATGACACCATACGTTCTATTTTACCACCGGACTTGAAAAAGAAAAAACTTTTCATTCTTACCAGTGGCTATGAAATAAGCGAATTGATTCCTTTCGCCGACAACCGCAAAAGATTCGAAATTCATTGCGAGCGACCGATCGTCAGCCCGATAAAATGTCACTACCTTCCTACAAAAGGTTTACTCAACAGACATATCGCTCTATGGCAAAGTCACGGATACTATTTCGAACAATCCTTGAACCGATGGGAATGGCAACGTGCCCGAATTTTCGAAACCATGGAGGATCTGTACACCCAAAGTTTCGTCATGCCGTTCCTAACCCCCATGCTTCAAAATGCAGGAGCCTATGTATTTTCTCCTCGTGAACGAGATACAAACCGGCACGAACTCATTGCAGACAACGACAATGCCGATACCTATTTCGAAACAGGGACCGAAAAGGTAAAATGGGAGAACGGCGGCACAGGATTCGCCCATACAGTCTCGGTCTATACCGGCACTCGAAACCCGTTCGACGACGGAAGTTTCAGACAAACAAAAACCACGACCGATCCTCGGAAAGAGATACAGGCCCATTGGTATGCTCCGATACCCCAAACCGGGAAATATGCAGTTTATATCGCCTACCGCACAGTCAAAAACAGTACCGACGACGCTTTATACACCGTATATCACAAAGGCGGAAAAACACAGTTCAAAGTCAATCAAAGTATGGGCGGCGGCACATGGATATATTTAGGACATTTCGATTTCGCCAAAGGTGAAAACGCCCATGTAGAACTCAGCAATCTTTCCCGAAAAAATGGAAAAACAGTCACGGCCGATGCGGTGAAAATAGGAGGCGGATATGGCAATATCGCCCGACGAGTAGACGATTCGCACATCGACGAAAATCCGGGAAATTCATCGATAAACTATTCCTATACGACAAGCGGTTATCCCCGTTTCACCGAAGCCGCCCGCTATTGGCTACAATGGGCGGGATTCCCCGAAAAAGTCTATTCCCCTAGTCAAGGGAAAAACGACTATACCGACGATTACAAATGCCGAGGAGAATGGGTCAATTATCTGGCAGGAGGTTCGGACATACTGCCCGACAGTTCAGGATTGAACGTTCCCTTAGACCTCGCTTTCGCTTTCCATTCCGATGCGGGCACAACCAAAAACGACTCGATAATCGGGAGCTTAGGAATTTATTTTACCGGAAAAGGGAAAAAGACCTATGGGAAAAACACTCCCAGACAAGTTTCTCGTTATCTCACCGATGTCGTATTGACACAAATCTCCGACGACATACGAGAGACTTATGAACCGGAGTGGAACCGCCGAGGCATGTGGAACAAATCCTATTTCGAAGCCCGTGTACCCGAAGTCCCTACCATGCTCCTCGAATTACTGTCACACCAAAATTTCGCCGACATGCGTTACGGGCTCGACCCACGATTCAGATTTTTGGTTTCCAGAGCCATATACAAGGGTATTCTAAAATTTATCGCCAAACAAAACGACTATGAATATCAGGTACAACCCTTGCCGGTAAATCATCTGAGAACGGAGTTCATCGGGACGCACGAAATAAAACTGACATGGCGTGCCGTCGAAGATCCGTTGGAACCGACGGCCACTCCCGAAAAATATATCGTCTACACCCGAATCGGAAACGGAGCGTTCGACAGTGGCACACTTGTATCGGACACTTCATACACGAAAAGTATAATACCCGATTCGATTTATAGCTTCAAAGTCACAGCCGTAAATTCGGGAGGAGAAAGTTTCCCTTCCGAAACGGTGTCGCTTTGTCGCTGCTCGCAAGAAAAAGGCACGGTCATGGTTATTAACGGATTCGACAGGATAAGTGCACCCGACAGTTTCGAAATAGACACCCTCATGGCAGGCTTCGACACACGCAAGGACTTCGGAGTGCCTTATCTCTACGACATCAGTTTCATCGGCGAACAATATGAGTTTCGACGAAATATCCCGTGGATAGACGATGATGCTCCCGGATTTGGAGCCAGTCGTGCCGACTATGAAACCCGCATCATCGCCGGGAACACATTCGACTATCCGTATATACACGGCCGAGCCATAACGAATGCCGGATATTCTTTCCTATCGGCAAGCGACGAAGCCGCGACCGACAAACTCGTCGCCTTGAACGATTATCGTATCGTCGACCTCATTCTCGGAAAAGAAAAACAAGTGAAAATAGGTAGAGGTGTCACCGACAGAGCATTTAAAACACTCCCCGAATCCCTGCAAACGATCATTGCCGACTATTGTGAAAACGGAGGAAACATCTTCGTCTCAGGGGCCTACGTCGCTACCGATTTATGGGACAACGGAGATGTGAATGAAACCGACAAACGATTTGCCAATGAAATCTTGCACTATACTTGGAGAACAGGACAAGCCTCGGTCAGCGGACAAGTGAAACCCGCAGCTTCACCGTTCCCTGCATTCGACACACTCCATGTCGAATACCACAATACGCTCAACGAAAATTGTTATGCGGTAGAATCGCCCGACGGGATAGAGCCTTTCGGAAAAGGAAGTTATACCATACAACGATACGGAGAAAACAACATCGGCGCCGGAATCTTCTATCGGGGACAGCGTTATAACACATGCATTTTAGGATACCCGTTCGAAACCATCAAAACGGAAAAACAAAGGAATGAGCTGATGAATGCCATTCTATCATCTTTCGACCAAACAATAACCCATCAATAAGTTATGAAAAGAATTTATCTTTCTCTCTCGCTTTTATTGCTTGTCATTATCGGTAGTAGAGCCGCAAACTTCAAATTCGCATTTCTCACCGATATACACATTACCGCCGGAGATTCTATCCCTTACAACGATTTAGCCCGGTCGGTAAACCAAATCAACGATACTCCGGGCATTGAATTTGCCATTGTATCGGGCGACATCACCAATATAGGAGACCGTCAATCGATGGAAGTGGTCAAATCGCTACTCGACCGACTGAATGTCGAATACCATATCATTCCCGGTAATCATGAAACGAAATGGAGTGAATCGGGAGTAACCGATTTCGCAAGGGTATTCGGAAACGAAAGATTCAAATTCGAACATGACGGTATCTTATTCATGGGAGTAAATTCAGGCCCCATCATACGAATGGCCGACGGTCACGTAGCGCCTCAGGACATCGACTGGATCAAAACGGAATTGGACAAAGCCGGTAAAGAAAAGCCCGTAATCTTTATCACTCACTACCCCCTACAACCGGGCGATGTAGATAACTGGTACGACGTTACCGATGCCATACGCCCCTACAATATCCGCCTCGTCATGGGCGGGCATTACCACAAATATATGCAACTGGAATACGATGGTATCCCCGGTATTCTGTGCCGGTCGAACCTAAGAGCCAAAGAGAAAACAGGCGGATACTCTCTGTGTGAAGTCACCCCTGATTCTATTTTCATTTACGAGCATAAAATAGGTAATGTCCCTACCCGTAAAGGAGCATACTCCATGACCGGAATGAATTATCCCAAAAGCAATGCCGGTTATCCTCGTCCTGATTACTCGGTTAACAAAGAGTTCCCGCAAGTTTCGGAGCAATGGCTCGTCAGAAGCGGATATGAAATATTCTCCTCACCTGCCTATTGGGATAAAAAAGTTTACGTAGGCGATGACTCCGGGGCCATTTCCTGTTACTCGGCCACCGACGGCCGAAAACTGTGGAGTTTCAAATCGGATATGCGTATCATAGGGACACCTGCCGCCGATAAAAACGTCGTCGTATTCGGCTCAGCCGATATGAATATATACGGTCTGAATGCATCCGACGGCCGACTGTTGTGGAAAATAAACACCGAAGCACCCATATTGGGAGCCGTTACCATACGGAACGGAATAGCCTACATCGGAGGCAGCGACCACAAATTTCGCGCAATCGACATCAAATCGGGTACTGTCGTTTGGAGTTACGACGGCGTAGAAGGTTACATAGAAACCAAACCCCTCGTTTACAACAATCTCGTGATATTCGGAGCATGGGATAAAAACCTCTATGCCCTCGATAAGAAAACAGGGAAAGAAGTTTGGAAATGGCACGAAGGGAAACCGGGTAGATTCTATTCGGCAGCAGCCGTTTGGCCCGTGGCGGCAAATGGAAAAGTATTCATCGCCGACCCCGAAAGAGCATTGACAACTATCGATGCTTCTACTGGAAAAACCGTATGGAGAACCAAAGAATCGATGGTACGTGAGACCGTCGGCCTGTCGGAAGACAAACGGAGAATTTACAGTAAAACCATGAACGACAGTGTCGTATGTTACTCTGCCACTACCAACTTTCCAGAAAAAATATGGGCTTCGAATGTCGGATTCGGATATGAGCACGCCCCGTCCATGCCGGTTGAAAAAGAGGGTGTTGTTTTCGGCAGTACCAAAAACGGATTGATGTTCGGGTTGGATGCCCTCACAGGCAAAGTACTCTGGAAACACAAAGTGGGTAATTCGCTCATCAGTACACTCGTACCGCTTTCTAAAAACAAATGCCTGTTTACTGCCACCGGCGGTGAAATAGGATTGTTGGTAATCGATTATAAAATAAACAAACACAAATAATTTTCCCTATGAAAACAATAAACTGTTTCATACCTTTTTCTGGTAAAGTTCAAGTTACCGAAACCATCAAAGGATTACGCAACTGCGAATATGTGAAGAACATATATTTGCTATCTTCGGAAAAAAGCAAAGAGCAAATAGAAGGTTGTGAAATATTGGACATTTCGTTGCTCAATGCCTCAACCACTATGAAACTTTTGGCAGCGTACAGCGATGCCGATTTCACATTGCTTTATACGAAACACACCACATTAGAGTTAGGATACTTCGCACTCGAACGTATGGTTCACATCGCCGAAGATAGCCAAGCCGGTATGGTATATGCCGATTCCTACCATGTAATCGACGGTGAACAGAAGAAAGCCCCGGTCATCGACTATCAGTTCGGCAGTTTGCGAGACGATTTTAATTTCGGTTCCCTGCTGTTATTCAACGCCGAAGCACTCAAAGATGCAGTTGCCCGCATGAAAACCGATTTCCAATTTGCCGGATTATACGACCTCCGTCTGAAATTATCTCAAAAAACATCGTTAGTACACATTAACGAATATCTCTATTCCGAAGTAGAAAACGATACCCGAAAAAGCGGAGAGAAAATATTCGATTATGTAAATCCCAAAAACCGGGGCGTACAAATAGAAATGGAAGCCGCATGTACCGAACACTTGAAAGAAATAGGCGGTTATCTCGAACCGGTATTCGAAAAGATCGAATTCAACGCCGACAATTTCGAATACGAGGCTTCGGTAATCATTCCCGTACGGAACCGTGTACGCACCATTGCCGATGCCATCGACTCGGTCTTGAAACAAAAAACGAACTTCAAATTCAATCTGATTATTATCGACAACCACTCGACCGATGGAACCTCGGAGGCTATCGATCGCTTTGCCGGCGACGAAAGAGTAATCCATCTTATTCCCGAACGAAATGACTTAGGTATAGGCGGTTGCTGGAACATGGGCGTACATCATTCCAAATGCGGGAAATTTGCCGTACAATTAGACAGCGACGATGTATACAACAACGAAAATACCCTGCAAACCATGATTGATGCATTCTATGCCCAAAACTGCGGTATGGTCGTAGGAACTTACATGATGACCGATTTCAATATGAACATGATTGCTCCGGGTATCATCGACCACAAAGAGTGGACTCCCGAGAACGGACGGAACAATGCACTCCGCATTAACGGATTAGGCGCACCCAGAGCCTTCTACGCGCCACTGCTCCGTCAAGTGAAGGTTCCCAATACGAGTTATGGCGAAGACTATGCCCTCGGTTTGAACATCTCGCGCCATTACCAAATAGGGCGCGTTTACGAAGTAGTTTATTTGTGTCGCCGTTGGGACGACAACTCCGACGCTTCACTGAGTATCGAAAAGATGAACGCCAACAATTTATATAAAGATCGTATTCGTACATGGGAATTACAAGCCCGCATCGCCATGAACAAAAAATAATGCAAATGAAAGTTACATCGGAACAAGCCAAACAATTACTGACCGACCAACTCTCCGTATGGGAATCGGCGCGTGACAATTACAAAGCATTGGAAGCGGTACAGGTTAAAGAACTAACGGTAGAAGGTTGTACGGTCAAGATACAATTCAACCCGGCCCGTATCGTATCTTCGGCAGCCAAAGTGGATACTCAATCGCTGAAAGAGCGCAAATGTTTTTTGTGTGCCGAAAACCGTCCGGAAGTGCAAGAAGGATTACCCGATGGCAGCTATACATGGTTGATTAATCCTTTCCCCATATTCCCGGAACACTTTACCATTCCGGTAAACGAGCACCTACCGCAACTTATCGAAAAGAGATTTGGCGACATGCTTCGTTTGGCACAGACCGCCGAACATTACGTACTGTTCTATAACGGCCCTAAATGCGGAGCATCGGCCCCAGATCATGCTCATTTCCAAGCCGGTAACAAAGGATTTCTACCTCTCGAAAAGGAGTTGAAAAAGTATAGGCGCATTCCCATACGAACCGAAAAATCGGCTCGTCTAAGTCAAGTCGAGGATTATATCTGTCCCTTCTTCCTTATCGAAGCGGAATCGGAAGAAGCCGCCGAAAAGCTCTTTGTGAAGCTCTATAACGCACTCGAACTAAAAGAGGGCGAACCGGAACCCATGATGAACATACTCACATGGTATGAAGATGGTAAATGGAGCTCTTGTATTTTCCCGAGAGCCCAGCATCGACCGTCGTGTTATTTCGCCGAAGGCGACGAAAATATCTTGCTCAGCCCCGCCTCGGTCGATATGGGAGGTGTGTTCATCA
>ERZ836358.2478-NODE-2478-length-14028-cov-14.525800_pt1 | contig 14028 bp, 9 predicted proteins | sample MGYA00519942_ERZ836358 | MGnify/ENA primary metagenome ERZ836358 (study PRJEB31850, sample SAMEA3708798) | human gut metagenome | biome: human gut; feature: human-associated habitat; material: faeces | place: China | collected 2014 ...
AGAACATGCCCTTCTTCATCTCGCCGCCGTACCAGGTGTTGATGATGACCTGCTCCTTGCTGGTGATGTTGAAGGCAACGCAGGTCTCGCTGTTCAGGCCCAGCTCCTTGTAGTTCTCAACCTTAGCCTTGGAGGCGTTGTAAACAACGAAGTCAGGCTCAAAATTGGCCAGCTCCTCAGCGGTGGGCTTGATAAACATGTTGGTGACAAAGTGTGCCTGCCAGGCCACCTCCACGATGAAGCGGATAGCCATGCGGGTGTCCTTGTTGGCGCCGCAGAAGGCATCGACGACGAACAGGCGCTTGTTGCACAGCTCCTTCTTGGCGATGTCCTTCACGGCAGACCAGGTCTGCTCGGTCATGGGGTGGTTGTCGTTCTTGTACTCGTCGCTGGTCCACCAAACGGTGTCCTTGGAGTTCTCGTCCACGACGATGTACTTGTCCTTGGGGGAACGGCCGGTGTAAACGCCGGTCATGACATTGACAGCGCCCAGCTCGGTGACCTGGCCCTTCTCATAGCCGGTCAGCTCGGGTTTGGTCTCCTCCTCGAACAGCATCTCATAAGAGGGGTTATGCACGATCTCGGTCGTGCCGGTAATGCCATACTTAGTCAAATCCAGATTTGCCATGTTTACATATACCTCTTTCTCTATACTTTTGGCTGAATGGGGGACAAGGGGACTAAGTCAGCCTCCTAGTGCCCCATCCTGACATTTATTATACAAAGATTTCGGCATAAAAGCAAGTTCAAATTCTTTCAAAGATTGTGACATTATTGTAAAATAGTTTGAATTTTACATATTGTATCCCCGCAGGGGCGGATTCTATATCCGCCTGTGCCGTTCCGCATACCGCGCGGCCCGCGGGCGCATATAGCATGTGCCCCTGCGTTGCAGGTGTACCAGCAAAAAAGGACGCGCCCTCCGGCACGTCCCTTCTCAATATCATTTACGCATCCGAGCGCGAATACGCATTCTTCATGCCGCTGCTCAGCTCAAACAGGACCTTATTCAGGGCGTCCGTCGTCTCGGCCCTGACCATGGCGGCCAATTCCTCGTTGGCCTTGGTGCGCAGGGCGGCACGGGCGGCGGGGTCGGCCTCGCCGCGCTGGGCATCGTCATAGGTATTGATGATGCCGTTGGCTTTGCTGCCGACGCTCAGCGTGTAGCGCTCGATGTGGAACACCGATTTTGCGTAGGACGCATCGGCCATAGCGGCCAGCAGACGGCTGGCCCAGTAGAAGTTGTCGGTGGAGACATCGCCCGTCGTGTTGGACAGGTACTCCGGTGTCGTGTCCACGTTGGCGTAGAAGGGCACCATCGTGTTGAAGGCGTTGGACGCAAAGGCCAGCCACTCCACGGCGCGGAAGTCCTCCGGTACGTTGGGGCGCATTTGCAGCAGTGCCATAAAGTCGTTGCGGTTCACGCCGATGGGACGGTAGATGCCCCTCTCGGAAGCCGTGGCCGCATAGGGGTCATACGGCGTGCCCTGATAATGGCTCGACAGCACGTACTTTACGTCCTCGGGCGTGATCTTTTTCTCGGGCACCATGCACCAGGGCAGGTCGTCGGAGCGCGGCGTAAAGTCGGCGTCCGGGCCGTCCCAGGCGAACGTATTGGGGTTGAAATAACGCAGCATGTACCAGCCGCGGGGCGTGTTGTAGACATGGTCGGCATCGTCGTGGCTGCCGAAGGCGTCGCGTGGATTCAGCGCACCGTCCAGGGACAGGTCGAGATGGTACTTGTCGATAAAGCCGCGCAGGTCGGCGGAGCACATGAACTCCTTCTGCTCGCCCAGCGCGTCGTCCAGGTCGAGCGTGTCAAGGCCGAGCTGGTTCGGCATGACCACATAGACGTCATCGGGCACGCGGCGGGCCATCCAGTGGTGGCCGCCGATGGTTTCGAACCACCAGACCTCGTCCACATCCTGGAACGCGATGCCGTTCATCTCGTAGGTGCCGTACTGCTCCAGCAGACTGCCAAGGCGCCGGACGCCCTCGCGCGCTGAGCGGACATAAGGCAGGACCAGATAGACAATGTCCTCCTCGCCGATGCCGCCCTTGACAAGCGGGTCAGCGCCCAGCACGCGCGGATTGGAGGTAATGGTCTCGGTAGCCGTCATGCCGACGTTGGCCGCGTTGACGCCGCTGGCCGCCCACAGGCCCTTGCCCTCAACAGCGTTGGGCACCGCGGTGATGCGCAGGCCACTGCCGGGCAGGGGGATCTCGACGCCCGAAATGACAGATTTATAGACTGCGGGGTAGTCCTGCGGCTGAAAAACGGTAAACTTTTTGGCAGTGAAATGGCCGGAGCCGGAATCGTCGTTGCGGGCAATCATCGTGGACCCGTCGTAGGACGCATTTTTGCCGACCAGAATGGTGGTGCAAGCCATGGTTAAATCGTCTCCTTTTATAAGTCTATATAAGAATGCCGCGCGGTAGGGGCCGGGCATGCCCGGCCCGCGGGTTTCCCGCGAGCGTGTGCTCATGGACAGGTACCGGGCCGGACATGTCCGGCCCCTACGGGCATCCCACTATTTCCCTATTATAGAACAATCTGTGCAAATTTCAACCGTCACATTTCCTGCGCCACGCCCTGCGCGATCACACCGCTCTGGTAGGCTTCGACCAGGGCTGTCAGGTCACGGATCAGCGCCTGCTTGCGCCCGCCCTCGTCGGTGTCACGCACCAGAATGCGCTGGGGCGCAGTATAGATATACTCGCTCTTGCTGGCAATGTCCTCGTCCTCGTGGATGGCCTTGTCCACGCTCTCAAACGGCTGGTGGGTGCGCAAGATCAACCCGCGGGAGTTATAGACCAGTGTGTAGCCGGCTATGCCGGTGCGCCGGTGGTAGGCACGGCAGAAGCCGCCGTCAATAATGATGAGCCGCCCGCCGCCCTTGATGGGGCTTTCCCCCTCGATGGCGCGGACCGGGACATGGCCGTTCACGATGTGGCTGCCCTCGCCGGACAGGCCGAATTCGCGCAAAATATGCTCGGCGGTGCGCGGGTCGGCAATGTGCCTGTAGTAGGGGTCCTTGATCTCCACCTGGGCCGCCGGGTCGGCAATATAGAGCCGCTCAAACGTCGTCATGGCGCTGCGGCCAAACAGCGGCGATTTTGCCCCGCACCACAGGTACCACAAAAAGTCCTGCCCGGCCAGCCGTGCCGGGCTGCCCGCGGGCGCGCTGTAGCCCTGGCGGGCGCGGCGGTCACAGTAGTCGAACAGCTGCTTGCCGCTGCGGGCGGTGCCCTCAAACCGAATGGCCGCAAACGCGCCGTCCTCGGTCATCGGCACTGCGCCGTGGTAGAGCAGATTGCCGTTGCACATTTTATAAAACGCGCCGTGGGCGTACAAAAATTGCACATGGCGCTGCAGGCGCTCGCTCTCGGCAAAGCTGCGCACCAGCTCGGCGACGATCTTTTCCTCGTCGGCAGTCAGCGCGGCGGGGTTGGCCGGGTCAACGGTGGGGAAGTCGCAGTCCAGCAGGGGATAGGTCGTGCCGAAATAGTCCACCGTGCCCGCGGCAAAGTCAATGTGGTTCAAAAAGTCGCGGCCCTGCAAATCAAAATCCGGGTTGCGGGCAATGACCTGCGCCTCCAGCTTGAGCATCATAACGGTCACGGCCTTGTGCATCCGCGCGGCGGCGGTCAGGTCGCCTGCCGCTGTGCGCTGGTCGGCGTGGGGCAGCCAGCGCGAAACATCGGAATCCGCGTAAGTATGCTGGGCAAAGCGCTCCAAGCGGCGCAGGCTGATGCCGTAGCCGCCCTCCAGCGTGTCCAGATTGTTGTAGGCCAGCGTTGTTTTCAGCACGGTCATAATGCAGAGCGGGCTGCCCGCTGCCGCGCCCATCCAGACCACGTCGTGGTTGCCCCACTGGATGTCCACCTGATGATGCGCCATGAGACTGTCCAGAATGCGGTCCGGGCGCGGGCCGCGGTCAAACAGGTCGCCCACAATGTGCAGACGATCCACAGCCAGCCGCTTGATGACCTCGCAGAAGCGGATAATATAGGCGTCGGCGCGGTCATAGCGGATGATGCTCTCAATGATCTCGCCGTAATACTGGTCCTTGTCGTGGTCCTCAAAGTGGGCGTGAAGCAGCTCGTCGAGGATGTAGCCGCAGTTCTGCGGCAGACAGTGGCGCACATGGTCGCGGGTATGCTTGCTGGACACGAACCGGCACAGGTCGATGAGCCGCAGCAGCGTCATGCGATACCATGCGTGCAGGTCTTTCTGGCGGGCTTTCAGCTCGGGCAGCTTCTGATTGGGATAATAGATGAGCGTCGCCAGTTCGGCACGCTCCTCGGCTGGGACACCGTTGCCAAGCACCGTGTCGATTTTTTCACGGATGACGCCCGATGCGCTGTTTAATATATGTACGAACGCTTCGTGCTCGCCATGCAGGTCACTCATGAAGTGCTCGGTGCCCTTGGGCAGACGGAGCAGGGCCTCAATGCGGATGATCTCGCTGGCCGCGGCGGCCACGGTCTGGTATTTCTGAGACAGCAGGCGCAGATAGCGCAGATGCTCATCGGAATATTGCACGGGCAGGACCTCCCTGTACTTTTCTTACGGCAATACCGCATAATTCCCGCCTTACGGCTTAAGCACCGCTCCGGCGGCTGCGGCACGGCATCTGCGTTGCCAAAATGCTCGATAATACACAAAGTATTATCTGCGCTTTTGGCTTAGCAGCTGCCGCACCTCGCTCGCCGTATCGGCACTTAGAATTATGCGGTATTGCCTTACATCTACATGGAATTATAGCACACCTTGCGGCAAAACAAAAGGCCGCAGCCCGGAATTTTGGGCTGCGGCCTGATGATTTTTAGGGCAGGGACTCTGTAGGGGCGGATTCTATATCCGCCCGTGGACGTTTACCCTGCGTTCATCTTTTTTCACAACGGGATGCTGCCAAGCGGGCGCATATAGAATGCGCCCCTACGGTGCAGCATGGCTGCACATTTTTTTGCAATCACTCGATCTCGATCAGCGTCTGCTTCGGCTCGAGCTTCTTGGCCTCGGCCTTGGGCAGATGCAGGGTCAGGATGCCGTTCTCAAACTTAGCGCTGATGTCCTTGGGCTCCAGCTCCTTGCCGACATAGAAGCTGCGTGCGCAACTGCCGGTAGCACGCTCCTGGCGGATATAGCGGCCCTCGTTGTCCTTGTCATCCAGCTCCTCATTGCGCTGGGCGCTGATGGTCAGATAGCCGTTGTCCAGATCCAGCTTGACATCCTCTTTCTTGAAGCCGGGCAGATCAACGAACACATCGTAGCTGTCCTTGTTCTCGCGGACATCGGTTTTCATCACATTAGCGGCACGTTTGCCAAACATACCGCGGGGGGCAGCGGCCTTCATGGCGCGGTCAAAATCGTGCTCCCAATCGTTGCTGAACAAATCATCCATCAAAGCCTCATTGAACATATACGGAACCATCATCATAAGTCATTCCTCCAATTTTCATCGGCCGCCCGTTTTGTTTGTGAGCGGTTGACTTTTGATACACATTGTTGCGTTCCCTTTGGGGATTCGGTTCTTCCGTTCCTCTTTCCCTTGGAACGCCTCTATAATAGCACCGAACATTAGCACTGTCAATAGTAGAGTGCTAATGTTTACATGTTATGTAATGTTTGTTCACAAAATATGTAATAAGTTTTGTTGAATTACGATGATACGTCTGTTTTGCTAGCCCGTAGGGAGGGGTCTTGACCCCTCCGGGACGTTTGCGGCAGCCGCAGACCACCCCGGGACGCATGTATGCTGCCTAGGAAAGTGCATCACTGCCACAAGCCTCCTGCGGAGGGGTCAAGACCCCTCCCTACGGCTTACCCGCAAGTGCCCGCTAATGGGAAGCCTGCGCTCCGGGCATCCTCGGGGGCAGCCTTTGCTTTCTAAAGCCTGCTCAAGAGGGGGAGAAGGCTTCTCATCTTTACATTATGTCGTATTCAATCGGCGTCTCAAACAGCCGTGCCGCCTTCTCCCGGTCCCCGGTCTGGCCCAGTGCCCACATCAGCTTGACGGCGACAGCCTCGGGGGTCATGTCGCGGGCCTCCAGGACGCCGGGCAGCTCGCCGACGGCGCGGCCCACCTCATAGACGGCAAGGTCACACCCCTCGTGCGGGACCTGCGTGGTAAACACCGCCAGCCGTCCGCTCTCACACCAGCAGCGCAGGGCGGCGAACATCTCGCCGTGCTCCCCGCCCGGCAGGCCGCCGACGCCGAAGCTCTCCAGCACCAGTGCGCGGTAGTGCGGAGCCAGCAGCGGGATGATGTCCGCCCGCATGCCCGGCACAAGCCGCAGCACAAAAACGGCGGGCTCAAGCCTTTCATAGAACCGCACGGGCGGCTGGTCCGCGGGGCGGCGCAGAAACGTCACCAGCCGCGTGTCGCGGAACACCGCGGTCTCGGGGTAGTCGATGCTGGAAAACGCATTGAAACTGCGCGTCCGCGTCTTGCGCGCGCGTGTGCCCAGAATGACCTTGTTGTCAAACACCAGCTGCACGCCCCATGCGCCGTCGCTGACCGCGTAGACGAACGCGCGGTAGAGGTTGTTGCGCGCGTCGGTATCGCGGTTGTAGATGGACTTCTGGCTGCCGGTCAGCACAACGGGCTTCGCGCTGTTCTGCACCATGTAGCTGAGCGCCGCGGCGGTGTAGGCCATCGTGTCTGTGCCGTGGGCGATGACAAAGCCGTCGCAGGCATCATAATTTTCTTTGATGCAGCGCACGATGATCTGCCACTGCGCGGGGCCGACGTTCGTCGAATCCAGGTTGAACACCTGCACAGCGCTGACCTCGCACAGGTCAGCCAGCTCGGGCACGCAGGCCAGCAGCTCCTCTGACGTGATGGCCGGGGCCAGCCCGCCCGCCGCCGTAGGGCGGCTTGCAATCGTCCCGCCTGTGGCGAGAAGCAGAATTTTTTTCATCAAAATACCTCTTTGGCTTCCCGCACGGGGGAAGCTGTCCGCAAAGCGGACTGATGAGGGCAGAGTCCGCCTTATAGCCAATTAACGGGTAATATCCGGTGACTTTCCCCTCATCCGTCCTCGGGCACCTCCCCCAAGGGGGGGGAAGGCTCCTCTCATTTCACTCCGCCCACATCAGATGCCGCTCCGCGACGACCTGGGCGTCCAGTGTGCGCGGACCTGCCGTAAAGCGCACGGTCACGCGGCGGCCCGCAACGCTTTCCACGGTGCCGGGGCCAAAGACGGCATGCCGCACATGGGCACCGACGGCGGTGATGCTGTCCACATCCACAGGCGGCAGCGGAGCGCGTGCCGCGGGCGGGGGTGTGCGGCGGCCCGCGGGCTCGGCGTCGTGGCGTTTGCGTTGGCCGGGCAGACCGGACAGCACCTCATCCGCAAAGGCCGAGTGCTCCGCCGCGCAGTCAAACAGCACCAACTGCTGCCGCGCGCGGGTCATGGCCACGTAAAACAGCCGCCGATCCTCCTCATACTGCTGTGTCTCGCCGGGCGTGCGGCAGCACAGCTCCGGCTTGGCGGGCAGGATGCCGTCCAGCACATCCAACAAAATGACCCGGTCATATTCCAGCCCCTTGGCCGAGTGGATCGTCGAAAGCAAAAACCTGCACCCGGGCGGATTCTCATGGTTTTGTATGATGCTGCGCAGCTTTTCCAGCCGACGCAGCAGGTGCCGCGGCGTCGGCTCCTGTGCGCCGAGCATTTCCAGCACGGCCAGCTTCGTGCGGTCCATGCCGTTTTTGTCCAGATATTTGCCGTAGCCCAGCTGGTCGGCCAGGAACCGCACCGCATCGTCCGCGGCCATTTTGGGCAGACGCGCCAGACCGTCCGCCACGTCAGCCATGGCGGCGCGGGTGCGCGGACGGATGCTGTCCTCATTCAGCAGGGCCGTCCAGCAGCCCTGCCCGTACTGCCGCGCCTGATTGCAGGCAAACAGCGCCTGTGCGCGGGTGACGGGCACACCGAATTTATAGTAGCAGCGCAGAAAAGTTTCCCCATCCGCGGGGTGTGCGGCCAGCGTGAAAATATCGGTCACATCGCGGACGATCTTGTTGGTAAAAAAGGTCTGGTCCACTGCCTTGCAGGCGTAGGGGATGCCCCGCCGCTCGCACAGGTCGATGATGGGCAGTGCGCTCTCGTGGTTGCGGAACAGCACCGCCGTCCCGGTATCGCAGTGCTGCGCCGTTTCAAACAAGAATGGCAGCTGGTCGGCGCGGCGCGGCACGGTGACGATCTGCAGCGGTGCGCCGGGGCCCTGCGTCGGCGCGATAGTCTTGGGGCGGCGATAGCGGTTGCGCGCCACAAAGCGGTTGGCAGCCTCCAGAATCGGCTCTGTGGAGCGATAGTTCTGCTCCATCAGCAAAATCTGTGCGCCGGGATAGGTCTTTTCAAAGTCCATAAGCGCCTGGGGGTAGGCGGCGCGGAAGCCGTAAATGCTCTGGTCCTCGTCGCCGACCATAAAGATATTGCCGCTTTCCTGCGCCAGTACGCGGATAATTTCATGCTGTACCTTGGACGTATCCTGCGACTCATCGACGCAGAAATACTTGTACCGCTTGCGGAACGCCGCCGCAACCGCGGGCGCACCGCGCAGGATTTGCAGTGCAAAGCAGAGCTGGTCGTCGTAGTCCATTTTGTGCGCGGCCTTCAGCGCCTTCTGGTAGCCGCGGTACAGGTCGGGCAGATTCTCAATATCGGTTTCCAGCTCGTCCAATTCCGCGTCGGTCAGGCACATATTTTTAATGTAGGTGATGGCCGTGCGCAGATCCTTGACCGTGCTCTCGGCGGGGTACTCGTGGTTTGTGTCCTGCCATAGCCGCATGAGCAGCGGCGTAGTCTCGCTCTCATTGCGGATGAGCTCCGGCGGGGTACGGCCATACATGCGGCTGTACAGCGCGATGATGCGCGCCGCCACACCGTTGATAGTGCGGAACTCCAGCCGTGCGGCCAATTCGCCGCCGAACCGCGCCGCGAACCGGGCGCGCATCTCCTGCGTGGCGGCGACGGTGTAGGTCATTGTCAGGATGGCTTCCGGCGCAATGCCGCAGACCTCGGTCATATAGCCCAGCCGGGTGATGAGCACGGTGGTTTTGCCGCTGCCCGGCACCGCCAGCAGCAGCACCGGGCCGTTGACCGCCTCCACCGCCGCGCGCTGCTGGTCGTTCAGGGCCGCCAGATGGGCCGTTTCAAATATAGCCTTGTCCATGGCAGCTCCTTTCGTGCAGTATAAATCGCCGCGCAGCAGGGGCCGCACATGTGCGGCCCGCAGCTTCACGGGGGACGCCCGCCTATAGGCAGGCCGCGGGCCGGGCATGCCCGGCCCCTACAGTGTTTCCCTATTGTACCATACATCCCGCACAAAAGCAAAGCTGTTACACGCGGTTCAGCGCAATATCATTGATGACCTCACCGACGCAGATCAGACCGGCGACGGCGGGGACGTAGGCGTTGCTGCCGGGGACCTGGCGGTTCAGGTTCGTCAGGCAGACCTTGTCATCGTCGATCAGGTCCAGCGTGCCGATGTCTGTCAACCTTGCAAAGTGTAAAAACCTGCAGCATTTCAGCCCGCGTATTTTGTCACCCCCAAGTCTTGGATAAACGCGCACACTGTGGTACAATATGTAAGAAAGAGCAAACTCCCCATAACCAAAGGACGTCACTATGAAACAAGGCAATTTGAATATACGCTGCACCGAAGATTACGCAGTGCTGTACTGGGATAAACCCGCCGCCGCACCCAGCGGGGCGGAATACACGGTCTCCCTGAACGGTGAGGCCATTGGCCGCACAGACCGCACCCATTTTACGATAGAGGGGCTGAGCTACGGCAGTGCCTTCCGGGTGGACGTGGTCAGCGGCAGCTACTGCATCGGCTCGGCCACGCTGCAGTTCGGCAGGGAAAAACGCCGCATCGACATTACCGCCGCGCCCTACTTCTGCAAGGGCGACGGCCATATCCTGAACACCGACAATTTACAGCGGGCCATCAACGACTGCGGCGCGGACGATATTCTGTACGTGCCGGCGGGCGATTTCCTGACCGGCGCACTGCGGCTGCACAGCGATCTGGAAATTTATCTGGCCAAGGGCGCGGTCCTGCAGGGCACAACGAACATTCACGACTATTCGCCCCGCATCCCCAGCCGATTTGAGGGCACCGAGATGCGCTGCTACTCAAGCCTTTTGAACGCGGGCGACATGAACCACAAGACCGGCCCAAACTGCCGCAATATCATCATCCGCGGCAGGGGCACGATCTGCGGCGGCGGGCAGGAGCTGGCCCGCAAGATCATTGAGGACGAGCGTGCCCGCATCAAGAGCTTTCTGGACGACAACCGGGAGCTCGTCGAAAGCTGCGAGAACAGCGACACGATCCCGGGCCGCGTCCGCCCGCGGCTTATCAATTTAAGCAACTGTGAGAACGTCTGGATTAGCGGTATCACGCTGAAAAACGGCCCTTCCTGGAACGTCCACATGATCTACTGCGACGACATCCAGACCGACCACTGCACCTTTGTGTCCGAGGGCGTCTGGAACGGCGACGGCTGGGACCCGGATTCCTCGACGAACTGCACGCTGTTTGCGTCGGAGTTCTCCACGGGGGACGACGCTGTCGCCATCAAGAGCGGCAAGAACCCCGAGGGCAACGAAATCAACCGTCCCTGCGCGCATATCCGGGTGTTTGACTGCCGCAGCGACTGCGGCCACGGCATCTGCATCGGCAGCGAGATGAGCGGCGGCGTGGAGGACGTGCAGATCTGGGACTGCGATCTGGCGAACTCGCTGTCCGGCATTGAGATCAAGGCCACGCCCAAGCGCGGCGGCTATGTGCGCGGCGTGACCGTGCGGGACTGCATTACGCCCCGCGTCATGCTGCACAGCGTACCGTACAATGACGACGGTGTGCCCGCCGGTGCCCCGCCGAAGCTCGAGCACTGCTTCTTTGAGCGGCTGACCCTGACCGCCGAGGTGCTGGACCATGACCGCAGCCGACACGATGCCGCCCCGATCGAGATCGCGGGCTTTGACAAGCCGGGCTATGAGGTCGAGGACATTGTCTTTAAGGATATTACCATCACCAAGCCGTCCGTCGCCCTGCCGCTGGGGCTGTGCAGGGGTGTGACGCTGAGCAATCTTGCGTGTGTGAAGGAATAAGCCCCACTTTATGAACAAATCTTAAAACTTCCTTACACCCTCTTGCACCGCAGTGCAGGAGGGTGTATTATTATCATGCTTTAATAATTAACACAAGCCAACTATTAACAGGAGGTGTTCACCAATGGGTACTGAAGCCCCTTATCTGAGCGGGATGTTCCGCTTTGTGGCGCGGCTGCACACACTGTCCAAGCGCGGGATGCGCATGGCACTGGCCGGGCAGCCCAAATGCCGCTATGGGATGCTGCAAAGTCTGTACAATCTCATTGAGCAGCACGGCCGCGACGGCGCGATCTATGTCTCGGACATTGCGCGGCAGATGCACCAGCCTATGCCGGCGATTTCCCGCGGGCTGCGTCAGATGGAGCAGGACGGCCACATCGTCCGCGAGACAGACCCCAAGGACCGCCGCAAGACGCTGGTGCGCATCACCCCGGCAGGGGAGCGCGCCCGCAAAGCCAATGAGCAGGCCATGAACGACTACTTTGCCCGCATCATGGCGCGGCTGACCCCGGAGCAGCTGGCGCAGGCCAACGCCGTAAAGGACGCTCTGCTCGCCGCCATCGAGGCCGAGAACGCCGCTATGAAAACCGATTTGAAAGGAGAACCCCCGCATGACGAAATTTTTTAAGCAGCTGGGGCGGCACTGGGCGGCCTGCCTGGCCGTCGTTGCGCTGCTCATCGTGCAGGCATACTGCGATTTAAGCCTGCCCGACTACACAAGCAAAATTGTGGACACCGGCATCCAGCAGGGCGGCATTGAAAGCCCCGTGCCCGACACCGTCCGCAGCACAACGCTGCAGGCGCTCGAGCTGCTCATGTCCGAGGACGACGCCGCACTGGCGGACGAAGCCTACTCCGACCCCGACGCGGACGGTGTGCGCACACTGAACCCGGACGTGGACACCGCCGCGCTGGAAAATGCGTTCACAACGCCGGACGTTGTGCTGTACATGGCCGCGGCGAAGAATGCCGCCACTGCCGCCGATACCACCGACACCGTGGTCCCCACGGCCTATGACCTCGACGCCGTCGCCACGCAGCTGGACGCCGCGTCCCAGGCCCCCGGCGCACGGGAAATGCTGCAGAGCCAGCTGACGGACGGTCTCGCCCAGCTGGACGAGACCGTCGCCGACAGCCTGTCCAGCCAAGCCATGCTGCTCGTCGCGCTGGAATATGACGCTCAGGGCATTGCCCATGACGTGCAAATGTCCTATCTGCTGCGCACGGGCGGTCAGATGCTGGCTTTAACGCTGCTCATGGTCGCCGTGGCCGTTGCCGTAGGCTTTATCGCGTCCCGCGTCTCCGCCGCCATTGGCCGTGACCTGCGCCGCGACGTGTTCAGGACCGTCGTCGGCTACTCTAACGCCGAAATCGAAAAATTTTCCACTGCTTCGCTGATTACCCGCACCACGAACGACATCCAGCAGGTGCAGTTCGTCTGTGTGATCCTGTTGCGCATGGTGGCCTACGCGCCCATTTTGGGCATTGGCGGCATTATGCACGTTGCCAGCGGCAACACGGGGCTGGAATGGATCATCTTTGTGGCCGTGGCCGCGCTGCTGGCGCTCATCACCGTTTTGATGAACGTAGCCATGCCGAAATTCAAGCAGATGCAAGTTTTGGTGGATCGGCTGAACCTTGTCAGCCGCGAAATCCTGACCGGCATTATGCCCATCCGCGCGTTCAGCCGCGAGGAATTTGAGGAAAAGCGCTTTGACAGGGCCAACACCGACCTGATGAAGACCCAGCTGTTCACCAACCGCACGATGGTCGCCATGATGCCGTTTATGACGCTCATCATGAACGGCACGAGCCTGCTCATCGTCTGGTTCGGCGGCAAGGCGATGGATCTGGGCAGCATGCAGGTGGGTGAGATGATTGCGTTCATCACCTACACGATGCAGATCGTCATGTCGTTCCTCATGCTCTCGATGGTCGCCGTCATGCTGCCCCGCGCCGGTGTGGCTGCGGACCGCATTGACGAGGTCATCAAGACCCCCTCGACCATCCATGACCCCGCTGCGCCCAAGGCACTGCCCTCGGACGGCACCCACGGCGTTGTGGCGTTCCATGACGTCAGCTTCCGCTATCCCGGCTCCGACGAGGACGCGCTCGAGCACATCAGCTTCACGGCCAGACCCGGCGAGACAACGGCCATCATCGGCTCCACGGGCTGCGGCAAATCTACGCTGCTCAACCTGATCCCGCGCTTCTACGATGTGACCGAGGGCAGCGTGACGATTGACGGCGTTGACGTGCGCGACATGACCCAGGCACAGCTGCACGACGAGCTGGGCTATGTGCCGCAGAAGGGCGTGCTGTTCAGCGGCACGATCACATCCAACCTGAAGTTCGGCGGCGACCACATCACCGACGCCGACGCAGAGCAGGCCGCCGAGATTGCCCAGGCCACGGAGTTCATCTCCGCTAAGCCCGAGGGCTTCGACAGCCCGATTGCCCAGGGCGGCAGCAACGTCTCCGGTGGGCAGAAGCAGCGCCTTTCGATTGCCCGCGCCATTGCCAAGCACCCGCAGATCTATCTGTTTGACGACAGCTTCTCGGCGCTGGACTACAAGACCGACGTGGCGCTGCGCCGTGCGCTGAAGGCTAAAACCGACAACGCCACGGTCATTATTGTAGCGCAGCGCATCTCCACCGTGCTGCACGCGAACCAGATCCTGGTGCTGGATGAGGGCCGCATCGTCGGCAAGGGCACCCATGCCCAGCTGATGGAAAGCTGCCCCGCGTATCAGGAAATTGCGCGCAGCCAGCTGAGCCAGAAGGAACTGAATTTGCAGAAGGAGGGTGAGTGATATGCCAAGACACGGACGCATGACGACGGAGCGCGCCAAGGACTTCAAGGGCACGCTGCGCCAGCTGCTGGCCGCC
>ERZ836358.2493-NODE-2493-length-13965-cov-4.490151_pt1 | contig 13965 bp, 10 predicted proteins | sample MGYA00519942_ERZ836358 | MGnify/ENA primary metagenome ERZ836358 (study PRJEB31850, sample SAMEA3708798) | human gut metagenome | biome: human gut; feature: human-associated habitat; material: faeces | place: China | collected 2014 ...
ATGTCATCCCCGAGGACGTGCGCGCCGTCTGCCACGACGTGCTGCGCCACCGCATCGGCCTGACCTACGAGGCCGAGGCCGAGAACATCACCACCGAGGAGATCATCACCGACATTCTCAACAACGTAATCGTACCCTAACGATGCAGGAAACCGAGAACGATATTCTCAAACGCGTCCGCAAGATCGAGATCAAGACCCGCGGTCTTTCCAACGAGATCTTCGCCGGAAAGTACCATACGGCTTTCCGCGGGCGGGGCATGTCGTTTTCCGAAGTGCGGGAGTACCGTGCGGGCGACGACGTGCGGGACATCGACTGGAACGTCACGGCCCGCTCGCGCAAACCCCACATCAAGGTCTACGAGGAGGAACGCGAACTGACGATGATGCTGCTGGTCGACGTGTCGGCCTCGCGCATGTTCGGTTCGACCGACCGGCTGAAAAAGAACATCATCACCGAAATCGCCGCCGTGCTGGCCTTCTCCGCCGCGCAGAACAACGACAAGGTGGGCTGCATCTTCTTTTCGGACCGGGTCGAAAAGTTCATCCCCCCGAAGAAGGGCCGCAGCCATATTCTGATGATCATCCGCGAACTGATCGGCTTCCGCCCCGAATCCGCGGGCACGAAACTCTCGGAGCCGGTGCGTTTCCTGACGAATGTCAACAAGAAGCGCTGCACGACCTTCATCCTCTCGGACTTCATGGACTCGACCGGCGACAAGTCGGCGCTGGACGACGCGCTGAAGATCGCCGGGAGCAAGCACGACCTGGTGGGCATCCGCGTCTACGATCCCCGCGAGACGGAGCTTCCCGACGTGGGCATCGTCGAGCTGAAGGACGCCGAGAGCGGCCGCAAGGTCTGGGTCGACACCTCGTCGCGGGCCGTGCGCGACCACTATGCCGCCTCGTGGCAGCGGCGCAGCGGCGAAATAGAGGCGACGCTCAAGCACAACCGCATCGACACGGCGATGATCTCGACCGACGGCGACTATGTGGCCGAATTGATAAAACTGTTCAAACAGCGATGAAACGACTCTTTGCAATAGCGCTTCTTTTCGCGGGACTCGCGGCCCGGGCGCAGGAGACGCCCACGGTCACGGCGCGCGTAGAACCCGACAGCATTATGATCGGCGACCGCTTCGATTACGTCATCGACGTGGAGAAGGATCTGGTGCAGGTCGTGGAATTCCCCGTATTCGACCCCCGCGACGGCAAGATCGAGCTGGTCGAGAACTGCCCGGTCGACACGCTCGAACGCGACGGCCGGCGGCTCAAACTGCGCAAGCGCTACCGGCTGGCCGCATTCGACGAGGGCAAATACAACCTCGGCGCGGCGCAGGTGCTCTACGCCGACAAGAACATCCTCGACACGCTCCGGAGCACCGATTCGGTCTATCTGGAGGTTGCGACGTTCCAGATCGACTCCACGTCGCAGTCGATCTACGACCTGAAAGCCCAGAAAAACCTGCCGTTCCGCTTCCGCGAGGTGAGCGGCTACGTCAAGTGGGGCGTTTTCTTCCTCCTGATGCTGCTCGCGGCGGGCTATGCGCTCAAGCGTTACCTCGCCAGCCGCGGCAAGGGTTTCGGCGACCTGTTCAAACCCGCTCCGCCGCTCCCGCCGCACGTGGCGGCCATCCAGGCCCTCGAAGCGCTCCACAACCAGAAACTGTGGCAGAACAACAGGCATAAGCAGTACTATTCGGGCCTTACGGACATCCTGCGCACCTATATCGCCGCCCGCTGGGGCTTCGGCGCCATGGAGATGACCTCCGACGAGATCATCGAGACGATGCGCCCGGAGGAGCTGCCCGACAAGGCGCGGATGGACCTGACGGCGATCCTGCGCGACGCCGACCTGGTGAAGTTCGCCAAGGCGACGCCCGAGGCCGAGCAGAACGAGGCCGACTACCTCAAGGCGTACTACTTCGTCGAGGAGACGAAACCCGTCGAGGAGGAGGCTCCCGCCGAGGAAGAGTCCCCGAAGCAAAACTAAACGCGACAACGATGTACAAGTCACTCTATATCATTCTGTTTCTCTTTACCGCCTCCGGGGCGCAGGCCCAACAGCTGCCCGAACGCTCGCTGGTGCGCAAAGGCAACCGGCAGTACAACAAGGGCAACTACGAGCAGTCGGCCGGCCGTTACGAGCAGGCCCTGCAAGCGGCTCCGGGACAGTTCGAAGCGATCTACAACCTCGGAAACGCCCTCTACAAGGCCGAACGGTTCGACCGTGCCGAGCAGACCATGCAGCAGGCCGCGGCGGACTCGCTGCGCGCGGACACGGAGCGCGCCGAAGCGTTCTACAACCTCGGAAACGCGCAGTTCAAGCAACAGAAGTATCAGGAAGCGCTCGAAAGCTACAAGCAGTCGCTGCGCCTGAACCCCTCGGACATGGAGGCCAAGTACAACTACGCCTACACCAAGCGGCTGCTCGACGAGAACAAGGACGGCGGCGGTGGCGGCGGAGATCAGAACAAGGACCAGAACAAGGATCAGAACCAGAACGATCAGAGTCAGCAGAACCCCGATCAGAAAGGCGATCAGAAGGACCAAAAGGGCGACCCCAAGGACCAGCAGGGCGATCAGAAACAGAACCCGCAGGAGGGCAAGGGCGACAAGGAGGACCAGGGCGACCAGCAGGGGCAGCCGACGCCTTCGGGCATCTCGCCGCAGGAACAGCAGCAGATGCTCGACGCCATCCAGGCCCAGGAAGACAAGACCCAGGAGAAACTCAAGGAGAAACAGGGCGTGGTCGTCCGCGGAAAGAAAAACTGGTAGTTTTTTAATTAAAAATGAAAAATTAAGAATTAAAAATTGAAGGCCGATAACACCATAAAGGACAAAAGCCTCGATTTTGCAATCCGGATTGTCCGGCTGTATAAGCATATTTCCGAAACGAATAACGAGTACATACTTTCGAAACAGCTGCTTAAAAGCGGAACGAGTATCGGAGCAAACGTCCGGGAAGCAATCGGAGGACAATCGAAAGAGGATTTCATCGCAAAAATGCACATTGCATTAAAGGAAGCGTATGAAACCGAATATTGGTTGGAATTGTTATACAGCACGGACTACCTGGCGGAGAACGAATTTAAAAGTATTTTTACCGATTGCCGGGAATTGACGAATATTCTTGCAAGTATCCTGAAAACAATGAAAGAGACAAAATAATTTTTAATTTTTCATTCTTAATTTTTAATTGTGTAAGCTATGCATTTTGCTTCACCATATTATCTCTGGCTGCTGACGCTGCTCGTGCCGATGATCGGCTATTACGTCTGGCGGACGTTGCAGGGCGGAGCCTCGATCCAGATTTCGAGCGTCGCCGGCGTCGTGCGCGCACCCCGGACCGTGCGCTACTACCTGCGCCACCTGCCTTTCGCGCTGCGTGCGGCGGCCTTCGCGCTGCTCGTCGTGGCGCTGGCGCGCCCGCAGGACGTCGAACAGAACGTCCGCACCAACACCGAGGGCATCGACATCATGCTGGCCATCGACGTCTCCGGTTCGATGCTGGCCCGCGACTTCAAGCCCGACCGCATCACGGCCGCCAAGGAGGTGGCCGGATCGTTCATCGCCGACCGCTACGGCGACCGCATCGGACTGGTGGCCTTCGCCGGCGAAGCCTTCACGCAAAGCCCGCTGACCACCGACCAGAGCACGCTGCAAACCCTTCTGGCCCGCATCCGCAGCGGACTGATCGAGGACGGCACGGCCATCGGCAACGGATTGGCCACGGCGATCAACCGCCTGCGCGAGAGCGATGCCAAGTCGAAAGTCATCATCCTGCTGACCGACGGCGTGAACAACCAGGGCCAGATCGCGCCGATGACCGCCGCCGAGATTGCCAAGGCGCAGGGCATCCGCGTCTACACGATCGGCGTGGGCACGGAGGGCATGGCCCCCTATCCGGCCATCGACATGTTCGGCAACCTGACGTTCGTCAACCAGAAGGTCGAGATCGACGAAAAGGTACTGAAGGCGATCTCCGACATGACCGGCGGCCGCTACTTCCGGGCCACGGACAAGGAGAAGCTGAAGGCCGTCTACGACGAGATCAACCAGCTCGAAAAGAGCAAGATCGAGGTGATGGAGCACATCTCCTACCACGAACTGTTCCTCACATGGGCGCTGGCCGCGCTGGGACTGCTGTTCACCGAGTTCCTGCTTTCGAACCTCGTACTGAAGCGAATACCCTGACGGAACGGCGATTCCGGTCCCCGGGCAAAGTCCTCCCTTTGCCAAGGGGAGGATTCAGGAGGAAATGTCGATATTCAACGGGCACTGCAAGTGCCCTAATGCAGACCCGGCGGGTTGAATATGGGCAAAAAACAGGATACAATCCGCAGGGTCCGCATTAATTATGTTCCGTTTCGCAAATCCGCAATATCTCTGGCTGCTGCTGGCCGTCCCGGCGCTCGTCGCGCTCTACTGGCTGGCGGCCCGCAACCGCCGCAGACGGCTCGCACGCTTCGGCCGCCCCGGCATTCTGGAGGAGCTGATGCCCGAAGTATCGACCGGGCGCACGGCTTTCCGGTTCATCCTTTTCTGCGCCGCCGTCGCGCTGGTCATACTGGCTGCGGCACGCCCGCAGTTCGGTTCGAAGCTCCGCGAGGAGAAAGCCCAGGGCATCGAAATGATGCTCACGGTCGACGTTTCGAACTCGATGCTGGCCGAAGATTTCGAACCCAACCGTCTCGAACGGACCAAATACGCCATCGGCAAACTCTTCGAGGGGTTGCAGCAGGACCGCGTGGGACTGGTCGTCTTCGCGGGCGAACCCAAGGTCCAGCTGCCGATCACCTCGGACTACCGCATGGCCCGGGCCTTCGCACGGCGGATCGACCCGTCGCTGGTATCGGTGCAGGGCACGGCCATCGGCAAGGCGCTGGAACAGGCCCTGCTGGCCTTCTCGGGCGACACGGAGCAGAGCCACGGCCGCGTCATCATCCTCATCACCGACGGCGAGAACCACGACGACGACGCCATCGCCGTCGCCGAACGCGCCGCACAGATGGGCGTGAAGATCTTCACCATCGGCATCGGCACGCCCGAAGGCGCCCCGATTCAGATCGGCGGCGAATTCATCAAGGACGAGGCGGGCGAAATGGTCGTCTCAAAGCTCAACGAGGAGATGCTGGCCCGAATCGCCGACATCACGGGCGGCGCCTACGTCCGCTCGTCGAAGCAGTCGATCGGTCTCGACGAGATCGTCAAGGCGATCAACGAGATGGAGCAGACCGAACTTTCGACGGTCCGCTTCGAGGAGTTCAACGAGCAGTACCAATACCTGCTCATCGCGGCGCTGGTCCTGCTGCTGTTGGAATTCGTCGTACTCGACCGCCGCAACCCGCTGCTGGCGCACCTGAACATCTTCCGCGAGAAATAGCCGCGCCGCGGAGTGTGGCAGCGGCTTTGCAAGGTTCCGTCACAACCCCAGAATAACGGCCCATGTCCCTCGAAAACACCCCTGCCGCACGCATTTCGGCCCTCGCGGCGGCCCAGAAAACCTACTTCCGCTCGGGAGCGACGCTCTCCGAGGCGTTCCGCCGCACGATGCTCCGGCGTCTGGACGCGGCGCTCGCGAACTGGGAGAAACGCCTCTGCGACGCCCTGTGGACGGACCTGCACAAATCCCCCGAGGAGGCGTTCCTCACCGAAATCAGCATCGTCCGGGGCGAAATCCGCAGCCACCTGCGCCACCTCGGCAGATGGATGCGCCCCGCGCCGCGCCCCACGCCGCTCAAACTCCTGCCCGCGAAAAGCCGGATCGTCTCCCAGCCGCTCGGGCAGGCGCTTATCGTCGCACCGTGGAACTATCCCGTGCAGCTGCTGCTCAACCCGCTGGTCGGAGCCATCTCGGCGGGCTGCACCGCCCTGCTCAAACCCTCTCCCTACACCCCGAACGTCGCCGAGGCGCTCGAGGGGATGATCGCCGAGATCTTCGACGAGGAGTACGTCGCCGTCGCGCAGGGCGGCCGCGAGGTCAACACCCTGCTGTTCGGCATGCGCTGGGACGTGATCTTCTTCACGGGAAGCCCCGCGCTGGGACGGATCGTGATGACCGCCGCGGCCCGCAACCTCACGCCCGTCGTGCTGGAACTGGGCGGCAAAAGCCCCTCGATCGTGGACCGAGGCGCCGACATCGAGGTCGCGGCGCGCCGCATCGCCTGGGGCAAGACCCTCAACGCCGGGCAGACCTGCATCGCGCCCGACTACCTGCTGATCCACCGATCGCTGCAAGACGAGTTCTCCCGAGCCTTCGCCCGCGCCCTGCATCGGCTTCACGGCGACGACGCGCAGCAAAGCCCCCACTACGGTCGGCTGGTCAACGACCGGGCTTTCGGGCGCGTAACGAGTTATCTCGCGCAGGGGAAAATCCTTGTCGGGGGCCGCACCGACCCCTCCGACCGCTATATCGAGCCGACGCTGCTCGCGGAGGTCGACCCCGGCGCGCCCATGATGCAGGAGGAGATCTTCGGTCCGGTCCTGCCGATGCTCCCCTTCGACGACATCGGCGAAGCCGTGGCGCTGATCAACGACCGCGAAAAACCGCTGGCGCTTTACTACTTCGGACCCGAAAAGACGGGCCGCGAAGTCCTGCTGCATACCTCCTCGGGCGGCGCGTGCATCAACGACACGATCATGCAGATCGCCAACGACCGCCTGCCGTTCGGCGGCGTGGGCAACTCGGGCATGGGCCGCTACCACGGCCACGACAGCTTCGACGCCTTCTCCCTCCGCCGCGGCGTGGTCGAGTCTCCGGCGCGGCCCGACCTGCCGCTGCGCTACCCGCCCTACAAGGGGTTCCGGTGGGTGAAGAAGATACTATAAGGAATTAAAAATGAAGAATTAAGAATTAAAAATTAGAGAAAGATCAGCGGTTACTGCATTTTTAATTCTTAATTTTTAATTCTTAATTTTTAATTCTTAATTTTTAATTCCCTACCTTTGTCCCGCAGGTCCGCTCTGTCGCTGCCGGCCGCAGGCCGGGAGAGGAAAGTCCGGGCAACGCAGAGCGCCACGCAGGCTAATGACCTGACAGCCGTGAGGTTGTGGCAGCGTAACAGAAAACGACCGCCCGCAGGGGATTTTCGGAATTCCGGCGGGTAAGGGTGAAAAGGCGGGGTAAGAGCCCACCGCGGGGGCAGCAATGTCGCCCGGCAGTACGTCCCGTGGGTTGCAAGACCGTGTATACCGGCAATCAAGGGTTGCTCGCCCGATGCCGGGGGGTAGGTTGCTTGAGGCGGCAGGAGACTGCCGTCCTAGATAAATGACAGGGGCCCGGGGTTCGCCCCGGGAACAGAACCCGGCTTACAGGACCTGCACGTACGGAGGTGTCGCAGCAATGCGGCGCCTCCTCTGTTTTCAGGCCCATTCCGCCGCAGAAGTCCCGGCCGGCCCCGCGGCCCGCACGGCGCACGAAACGCTCCCGGCGGCCCAAACCTACGCCGAAAGGATCGCCGACGCGCGTTCGGTCGCGGGATGGCTCACCCCCGCATCGGCCGTGCCGCTCGTGCGGGCGCTCCTGAAACGGAAAAAACGGAAAAAACCGGGTAAGACGCTACTCCAGCCCCATACGCTTGCGGGCGAAGGGCATGACCCACGCCGGGGACTGCTCGCGCGCCAGCATGTCGCGCATGTACTCCATGTAGGGTTCCGAATGGCGGAACCAATGCTGCAATCCCTCGCAGAGCGAGTTCTTGCGGCAGCCGTCGGAACCGGTCTCGAAGCGGTGTTTCGGACATTCGCCCCGGCAGGCGAAATAGTATTTGCACCGCAGGCATTCGGCGGGCAGCGCATTGCGCTTGGCAAGGCCGAAATCCACCCGTTTGCGCGAACGGTAGATCTCCGACAACGGCGTTTCGCGGATGTTGCCCAACTTGTATTCGGGATAGACGAAGTGGTCGCACGAATAGACGTCGCCGTTGTGCTCGACGACCAGCGCGTCGCCGCACGTCTCGCCCATCGAGCAGACGCCCGGGGGCACGCCGCACCACTGGGCCAGCGTCGCGTCGAACATCTGCACGAACGTACGCCCCACGTCGCTCACCACCCACACGTCGAACACGTCGCACAGGAACTCCCCGTAACCCTTGGCCGTCACCGACCATTCGGCCAGCCGCGCCCCCTCGCGGTCGGGCGAGACGATCAGCGGGCGGTGGAACCCGGGCTTGTCGACGACATGCTCCACGGCAGGCAGGAACTGCATGTACCGACTGTGCACCGTGTCGCGGAAGAAGCGGTAGATCTCCCCGCCGCGCCCCTCGCACAGACGGTTCACCACGCTCAACGTATTGTACTCCACGCCGCTGCGCTGGAACATTTCGATCGTCCGCATCACCCGCTCGAAAGTGGGCCGGCCGCCCTTCGTCAGGCGGAACGCGTCGTGAATGTCCTGCGGCCCGTCGAGCGAAATCCCCACCAGAAAATTGTTCCCGGCAAAGAGGTCGCACCACGCCTCGTCGACCAGCGTGCCGTTGGTCTGGAGGATGTTCTCGATCTTCTTGCCATCGGCGTATTTTTGCTGGAAGTCCATCGCCTTCCGGTAGAAATCCACCCCCAGCAGCAGCGGCTCGCCGCCGTGCCAGCAGAACTGCACCGTCGGAACCTCGTTGGCCTCGATGTACTGCCGGACGTAAAGTTCCAGCAGCTCGTCGCTCATCACGGCCTGCCGGCCGCCGTACTGCACGGCCTTGTCCAGGTAGTAGCAATAGTGGCAGTCGAGGTTGCACGCCGAACCGGCCGGCTTGAGCATCGTCGAAAAGGCGACCGGACCCGCCTGTTTCTCCGCGTCGCGGAAGGTGAAAATATCCTTGTTCTTCATGTTAAGGTTCCCAGATTTACGAGTGAAACGGATCGGGCTCCGCAATTATTTTGACAAAAATACGCAAACGGCAAGGCAATCGGGACCATTTTATGGTCAAAACTTGTCGAACGGCGTCCCAATATGTCACAAACATCCCCAAAAAAGAGGGACCGAAAGATCAAAATTGCTATCTTTAGCAACTGAATCCTTCCCTAATCCGATGAACCCGGGAAAAACACTGCTGCTCCTGCAATTTCTGCTCTGCGCCGCGACCGCCGCGGCACAGTCCGCAGAGGTGCGTTTCCGCGTCGCCGACCGGGCGACGCGCGAGGCCGTCGTGGGCGCCGTGGCCGAGCTGCGCAGCCGCACCGACACCGCGGCGGCGCCACTCTATACCACTTCGGACATCGACGGACGCGGAACGTTCCCCCGCGTGCCGCACGGGGACTACCGCCTCACCGTCACCTCGCTCGGTTACGACTCGCTGCGCCGCGACCTGCGGGTCGGCGCGGCAACCGTCCGGCTCGATTCGCTGTGGCTCGCGCCCCGCGCCGAAGCCATCGACCAGGTGACCGTCGAAGCCCCGGCGCTCCGTTCGTCGGTGCGCGGCGACACGCTCTCCTACCGCGCCTCGGCCTACAAGGTCTCGTTCGGCGCCGACGCCGAATCGCTGATCTCGAAGATGCCCGGACTGGAGGTCGCCGACGGCGGCATCGAAGCCCAGGGGCGCACCGTGCAGCGGGTCTACGTCGACGGACGCGAGTTCTTCGGCAACGACGTGATGTCGGCCATCCGCAACATTCCGGCCGACATGATCGAGAGCATCGACATCTACAACTCGCAGAGCGACCAGTCGGAGTTCACGGGCGTCGACACCGGCGAAGGGCACACGTCGCTCAACATCGTGACGCTTCCCGACAAGCGGCGGGGCGCCTTCGGCCGCCTCTACGGCGCCTACGGCATTGCGGACAAGTACATCGGGGGCGGCAATGTCAACATTTTCGACAACGACCGCCGCATCTCGGTGGTCGGCCTGGCGAACAACATCAGCCGCCAGAACTTCTCGTTCGAGGACATTCTCGGCACGACGGACCGGTCGGGCCGGAAAAGCCCGAACAACAGCTTCATGGTCCGCCCGCTGGACGGCATCTCGACGGTGCAGGCCATCGGCGTCAATTACAGCGACGACTGGGGCGCGAAGGGAAAGGTCACGGCCAGCTACTTCTTCAACCGCACCGACAACCGCAACACCAGCCAAAGCGACCGACAGACCTTCACTTCGACGGACAAACTGGTGCTCTACAACGACGAGAACCGCTCGAAGACGCTCAACCTCAACCACCGCTTCAACTCGCGCATCGACTACAAGTTCTCGGACCGCCATTCGGTGATGATGCGCACCTCGTTCAGCCTGCAGGACAACAACTCCCGCAACGAACTTCGGAGCCGCACCGACAACAAGTTCTCCGACGACGACATCCGCTTCGTCTACCGCCGCCGCAACTTCGGCCACAACAACAGCGACGGTTACAACGTCTCGAACTACCTGCTCTACCGCTACCGCCTGCCGGGCGCCAAGTCGCACAACCTGACCGTCGGAGCCGGGGGAACCTACCGCAGCTACGAACAGCTGAGCCGCCCGCGGCAGTACACCTTCCGCGACCCGGACAACATCGAGTGCGACACGTCGGACTACTCTTCGCGCAACATCACGCGCACCGACCGCGACCAGCCGGGCTACGACGTGAACGGCAACGTGAGCTACACCCGTTCGCTCTCGAAACGCTCGCGCCTGAGCTTCGAATACCGCATCAACTACACCGACAACAGCGTCGAACGCAATACGTTCGTGCTCACCAAAGAGAACGTCTTTCCGGACGAGCGCAACCCCAGGCAGTCCACCGAATACGACTACGCCTACCTGACCCACCGCATCGGCAGTACGTACCAGTATTATTTCAAAAAGACGAAGATCGCCGGAACGCTCCACTACCAGCACGCCGCCTTCAGCAGCGACTACGCCTTTCCCTATGCGCGGAAGACCGAGACGTCGTTCGACAACCTGACATACAGCGTGGTGGCCAACATCAACGTAAACCGCAACAACACCCTGAAGTTCAACGCTTCGGGACGCACGTCGAATCCCCGCGCCACCGACTTGCAGGACATCGTCAACACCACCAACCGCCAAAACGTCTTCGCCGGAAACCCCGGTCTCGACCCGGTCTACACCCACCGCCTTTCGGGCCAGTACATCCGGGCGAATCCCGCCAAAGGGCGCACCTTCACCGTCTCGGCGGAAGCGACGGCCAGCCCCAACACCATCACCGACTCGCTGGTGATCGACTCGCCGGATTTCGTGATCGACGACGAAGGGACCAAACTGGGCGAAGGCAACCAGTACACCAAGCCGGTCAACCTCGCGGGACTTTGGAGCCTGCGCGCCAGCGTCAACTACGGCATGCCGGTCCGGTGGCTGCGCTCGAACCTCAATTTCCGGGCGGGCATCTCGACGGGCCGCATCCCGAGCATCATCAACGGCGAACGCAACTTTCTGAACAACAACGCCTACAATGCCGGACTGACGCTCGGCAGCAACATCTCGGAAGCGGTGGACTTCCGCCTGAGCTACACGGGCCGCTACAACGTGAGCCGGAGTTCCTCCGAGGTGCGCACGCTCGACAACACCTATTTCAGTCAGACGGCGAAAGCCGAGACGACGTTCGTCCTCTGGAAACGCCTCGTCCTGCGCGCCAACGCCGACTACAACTACTACCGGGGGATCACGGACACGTTCCTCGAAGAGCGGCTGATCTGCAACGCGATGCTCGGTGTCAAGCTCTTCCGCAACTGCCTGGGCGAAGCCAGCGTCGGAGTGAACGACATTCTCGACCAGAACGGCACGACCTTCCGCCGCACGGTGTCGGGAACGACGCTGCGCAACGTGACGAACTTGGCCGTCGGCCGCTACGTGTCGTTCCAGTTCACCTACAACCTGCGTCTTTTCCGCCGCCAGAGCAACGCCGTGATGGACGCATTGCAGGGAAAGTAACCGATTTTCCGCCCGAAACGCCGGTTTTCGCGTTTTTTTCACTATTTTCGTAGCTTAAACCCAATAATCCATTATGAAAAAACTACTTCTGACACTTCTGCTATTCAGTGCCGGGACCGGAATTTCCGCAGCCAAGACCTACGATCTGAAATCCCCCGACGGGAAAATCGCCGTACGCGTGGATGTCGGCGCCGACGCCGTCACCTACTCCATTTCGCGCGACGGCAAAGAGTTGATCGCCCCCTCGCCCCTTTCGCTCACGCTCGCCGACGGGCGCGTGCTCGGCCGCAAAGCCTCGGTGCGCAAGGCGTCGGCAAAAAGCGTCGACGAAATCATCGAAGCGCCCTTTTACAAGCGCAGCGCCGTCGAGAACCGATACAACTCGCTGACGCTTACGTTCAAAGGGGATTACGGCATCGACTTCCGGGCCTATGACGACGGCGCGGCCTACCGGTTCCGCACCTCGATGAAGGACGAAATCACCGTTACGGACGAGCTGGTGGACATCCGTTTCCCGGAGGACTTCACGACGCTGGTTCCCTACGCCCGCGACGGCAAGAAGGAACCGGGGCTGGCCCGCTACTACTTCAACAGTTTCGAGAGCACCTACTCAACCCAGCCCGTCTCGAAGGTCGCCGACAACCGTCTGGCTTTCCTGCCGATCCTGGCAGACGCCGGAACGGCGAAAATCGTCATCACCGAGGCCGATCTGGAGGACTATCCGGGCATGTACCTCTACAACCCCACGAGCGGCAAGGCCCTCCGGGGCAACTTCGCGCCCTATCCGGCCAAGGAGGTGCAGGGAGGCCACAACGAACTGCAACTGCTGGTGACCGAGCGCGAAGACTTCATCGCCCGCACCTCGGGGACCCGCACCTTCCCGTGGCGCGTCTTCGCCATCGCCGGACGCGACATCCAGCTGGCCGACAACGACATGGTCTACCGTCTCGCCGCACCCTCGCGCGTGGAGGACGTCTCGTGGATCAAACCCGGCAAGGTGGCCTGGGACTGGTGGAACACCTGGAACCTCTACGGCGTGGACTTCAAGTCGGGAATCAACAACGAAACCTATAAATACTACATCGACTTCGCCGCCGACCACGGCATCGAATACGTCATCCTCGACGAAGGCTGGGCCGTGAACAAAAAGGCCGACCTTTTCCAGGTCGTCCCCGAAATCGACCTGCCCGAACTGGTCGCCTACGGCAAGGAGCGCGGCGTGGGCATCGTCCTCTGGGCCGGTTTCTATGCCACGGAACGCGACCTCGAACGCGTCTGCAAGCATTACTCGGAGATGGGGATTAAGGGCTTCAAGGTCGATTTCCTCGACCGCGACGACCAAAAGATCGCCGATTTCACCTACCGCCTCGCGGAAACGGCCGCCAAATACCGCCTGTTCCTCGACATGCACGGCTACCACAAGCCCGCGGGAATCCAGCGCACCTATCCCAACGTGCTCAACTTCGAGGGCGTCTTCGGGCTGGAGCAGATGAAGTGGACCAGCGAGAAGACCGACATGGTGACCTACGACGTGACGATCCCCTTCATCCGCATGCTCGCCGGACCGATGGACTACACGCAGGGCGCCATGCGCAACGCCACGCGCCGGAACTTCCGCGCCGTAGGCTCCGAGGCCATGAGCCAGGGCACGCGCTGCCGCCAGCTGGCCGAATACGTGATCTTCGAATCGCCGTTCAACATGCTGTGCGACTCGCCGTCGAACTACATGCGCGAGCCGGAATGCACGGAGTTCATCGCCTCCGTCCCGACGACTTGGGATGAGACCGTGGGTCTCGACGGCCGCGTCGGGGAGTACGTCTCCATCGCACGCCGCAAGGGCGACACCTGGTACGTCGGCGGCATGACCGACTGGAACGCCCGTACCCTGACCATAGACCTCGGCTTCCTGGGCGAGGGCGCCTACACCGCCGAACTGTTCCGCGACGGCGTCAACGCCGACAAGGCGGCCCGCGACTACAAACGCGAGTCGGTCGAAATTCCCGCCGACCGGAAGCTGACGGTGAAGATGGCTCCCGGAGGAGGCTTCGCCCTGAAGATCACGCGCAAATAGCGCGCGGCGACACACACGAAGAACCCGGGCGGCCTCG
>ERZ836358.2510-NODE-2510-length-13879-cov-20.885923_pt1 | contig 13879 bp, 14 predicted proteins | sample MGYA00519942_ERZ836358 | MGnify/ENA primary metagenome ERZ836358 (study PRJEB31850, sample SAMEA3708798) | human gut metagenome | biome: human gut; feature: human-associated habitat; material: faeces | place: China | collected 2014 ...
ACGCACAACCCCGAAATCGCCCGTTACAGCAGCCGCAACGTAACCCTGCGCGACGGACACATCATAAGCGACGTCCGCAACGAAGAGATCCTGAGCGCTGCCGAAGCTCTGGCGAAACTGCCCGCAACCGACGACTAAAACAAACCATCCATCCGAACCCGAGCACGGAAACACGAGCAGACCATGAACCTCACGAATCTTTTCAAAATAGCCTTCAAAGCACTCAGCAACAACAAACTGCGCGGATTCCTCACCATGCTGGGCATCATCATCGGCGTGGGGTCGGTAATCACGATGCTGGCGATCGGACAGGGATCCAAACGGAGCATTCAGGCCCAGATCAGCGAAATGGGATCGAACATGATCATGATCCATCCCGGCGGCGACCGGCGGGGCGGTGTGCGGCTCGACGCGGCGGACATGGAGTCGCTCAAGCTCAAGGACTTGGAAGACATTCAGGCGCAGGCGCGCTATATCAGCTACATTTCGCCTTCGGTCAACAGTTCCGGGCAGGCCATCTTCGGTGCCAACAACACGCCGACGACCGTTTACGGTATCAGCCCCGAATACCTGGACATTCGGCGCTACAAAGTCGAGGACGGGGACATCTTCTCGGAACAGGACGTCAAGACCGCCGCCAAGGTATGTCTGGTGGGCAAATCGGTCGTGGACGAGCTTTTTCCGGACGGAGAAAGTCCTGTGGGCAAAGTGATCCGTTTCGGAAAGATTCCGCTACGCATCGTCGGCGTACTCGAGAGCAAGGGTTATAACAGTATGGGTATGGACCAGGACGACCTGATTCTGGCCCCCTACACCACAGTTCAGAAGCGAATCCTCGCCATCACCCACCTGCAATCGATCACCTGCTCGGCATTGAGCGAAGAATATACCGACCAGGCCATCGAGGAGATCACGCAAATCCTGCGGACCAACCACAAGCTCAAGGCGACCGACGAAGACGACTTCACGATCCGCTCCCAGCAGGAGCTTTCGTCGATGCTCACTTCGACGACCGACATGATGACCCTGCTGCTGGCGGCCGTGGCGGGCATTTCGCTGCTCGTGGGCGGCATCGGCATCATGAACATCATGTATGTCTCGGTGACCGAACGCACCCGGGAAATCGGCCTGCGCATGAGTATCGGAGCCAAAGGGCGCGATATTCTGGCGCAGTTCCTGATCGAATCGATCCTGATCAGCGTCACGGGCGGCGTGATCGGCATCCTCGTCGGCGTGGGCGCCGCCGTACTCGTCAATATCTTCGCGGCATTCCCGATCTATATCCAGCCCTGGAGCGTTTTCCTTTCGTTCGCCGTCTGCACCCTTACAGGCATCTTCTTCGGATGGTACCCGGCCCAGAAAGCCGCGATGCTCAACCCCATCGACGCACTGCGCTACGAATAACCGCTTTTCAGGATAAGATACCGACCCTATTTTTTCGGAAAACCGGCCGAATCCGAAACAGCCGTCGCCATACAGAAAAAGAAGCATGAAATACCCGGATAATTCCTATATTTGCAACAGGATGACATCCCTGCAATCCAGACATACGGGCTTCTGGCTCCACCTGGCGGCCTGGAGCGTGGTTTTCGGCCTTCCCCTCTTCGTACCGGGCGGCCGCGAACCCGTTATGAACATGCAGGAATACGTGCGGTTTCTGGTGGTTCCCCTCTCCTTCATGGCAGTATTTTACGTGAACTACCTCCTGCTGATCGACCGCTACCTTTTCACGCGGCATGTGGGGCGATTCCTGCTCGCTAATGCGCTGCTCGTGGCCGGAGTCATGCTACTCGTACACCTTTTCTTCCGCTTCGGAATACCGCCGCGCCCCCACCATCCGCCGATGGAGCGTCCGTGGCAGGATACGATGTTCTTCTTCCTGCGCAATGCCATGCTCTACCTGCTGGTAGTCGGAGTGAGCGTCGCCATCCGGATGACGGGACAGTGGTACCGGGCCGAAAACATCCGCAAGGACTTGGAGCGCAGCCGCTCCGAAGCGGAGCTGCAAAACCTCAAGAGCCAGCTCAACCCCCATTTCCTATTCAACACGCTCAACAACATCTATTCGCTCATCCAGCTCGATCCCGACCGGGCCCAGCAAACGGTGCACGACCTGAGCCGCCTGCTGCGGTACGTACTCTACGACAGCAGCCGGCCGACGGTACCTCTCAAGGCCGAAATGGACTTCCTGGGCAATTACATCGAGCTGATGCGCATCCGCCTGCCGCGCCATGTGCGGCTCGATGTTTCGCTGCCCGAAAATCCGTCGCATACCCTCGTGGCGCCGCTGCTCTTCATCTCGCTGGTCGAAAACGCTTTCAAGCACGGCGTAAGCAACGACCGCCCTTCGTTCATCGACATCGACATCCGGGAAGAGGAAGGAGTACTCGCCTGCCGGATCGAGAACAGCTTCTTCCCCAAATCGGAGGCCGACCGCAGCGGCTCGGGCATCGGGCTTGCGAACCTTTGCCGGCGGCTCGAAATGATCTATCCCGGGCGTTACGAAATGAAATACGGACAACACGGCGACACGTACGAAACCCTGCTCCGCATTAACCTGACCGACCGATGAAACTGACCTGCGCCATTATCGACGACGAGCCGCTGGCGGTCGAACTGCTCGAAAGCTACGTGCGGAAAACCCCCTTTCTGGAATTGAAGGGAGCTTACAACGGAGGCATCACGGCACTCGAGGCCCTGAAAACCGAACCGGTGGACCTGCTTTTCTGCGATATCCAGATGCCGGAACTCAGCGGCATGGAGCTCTCGCGGATGCTCCCGACCCGGACCCGGGTCGTCTTCACGACGGCTTTCGACCGATACGCCGTCGAAGGATTCCGCGTGGGTGCGGTGGACTACCTGCTCAAGCCGATCAGCTATGCCGACTTCCTGACGGCCGCCAACAAAGCCTTCGAATGGTTCGAACTCAAGCGCCGCAGCGTCGGCAAACCATCGCCTGCAGAAGCTGGGCCCGGAAGCATCTTCGTCAAGACCGAATACCGGCTTCGGCAGATCGAATTAGATAAAATCCTCTACATCGAAGGACTCAAGGACTACGTAAAGATTTACGTCGAAGACGAACCCCGCCCCGTGCTGTCGCTCATAAGCCTCAAGACGTTGGAAGAACAACTACCCGCCGAACGTTTCGTCCGGGTACACCGCTCCTACATCGTCCAACCCTCCAAAATCCGAATCATCGAGCGGGGCCGGATCGTCTTCGGCAAAACGTACATCCCCGTTTCAGACGGCTACAAGGAGGCTTTTTACGCATTTCTGGAAGCCCGCTCCCTAATGCCCAAAAGCGATAAATAAGCCTGTTTCCACCCACGAAAAAAGGTCATCGTTCCCGCGATGACCTTTTCCGTACCGATCCCTTCGGATCAGCGCCGCCCGATATCTTCGTAAGTGGTCTGCAACATCGCCTTGCCCCACTCCAACCTTTCGGACTGCGGGCCGGTTTGAGAAAGCACCGTTTCGCCCGTATTGTCATAGACCGTTTCGCCGTCGGCGTCGATCACGCCGAACCCGTCGCTGAAACAGTAGTAACCGAACTTATGGGGCGGAGTCGCTCCGAAAATATTCTTGCTGTAATCGAATTCGTCGTGCGGAAGGCCCATCTGCGCCAGAAGCGTAGCGCAAATGTCGATTTGCGAGGCATACGTATCTACTGTTCGGGAGGCGGTCGCAAGTGCGCCTCCGAGCCAAATCATCGGAATCCGGTGTCGCAGCGGAGCGTTGTAGGCCAGATCGTACGGATAGGGGTAGCCGTGATCGGCGACCAGCACCACTAATAAATTGTCCCACACGGGCGACTCCCGCAGCCGGTCGATCAGACGTCCGATCTGTGCATCGGAGAAGGCCATGGCATTCAACAGCTTGTCATCGAATTTTGCGAACGGCACCTCGAACGGCTCATGGCTCGAAAGGGTCAGCAGACCCGCCAGAAACGGTTGTTCCGCTCTGCCCAGCGCTTCCACCTCGTCCCCGAAAAGATCGACCACCACGTCGTCGGCATAGCCCCATTTCGAAGTCGGGGCATCGAGCTGCATATCCTTCTGCCAGATCAGCTCCTCCCAGCCGGTCGAATACATGAACGAAGCCTGGTTGGTGAAGTTCAGGTCGCCGCCGTACATGAATACCGAACGATAACCTTCCCGGCCGAGAGAACGGGCCAGCGAAGGCAGCGTGGCGCTTTTTCGCGGCAGCTTCATGATCGACATGGTCGTTTGGGCCGGAAATCCGCACAGGACGGCCACCTGTCCCCGGTCGGTACGGAACGAATTGGCGAAGAAGTTTTCGAACCAGACACCCTCCCGCTTGAAACGCTGCATGTTGGGCATCACAGGCTCGCCGTTCACCGTTTCGTCCATGATCGTTCGGCCGAAGCTCTCCAGCAGGATCAGTACGACGTTCGGCCGGTCGCTGCGCAGCAGTCGGGGCGTACCGGCATCGGCCCCGGGACGGTTGCCCCGCAACTCTTCGAAAAGAGTCTTCCGCCGCTCCTCTTCGAAGAACGGATAAGCCTCGGCATAGTTCTCATTGTCCCCGACCGAAGAGAGAAACGAAAAAACGGGGTTCGTCGCAGCGTGGTTCAGGAACATGTTCGAGCTGAAATAGACCTTGCTGACATTCGCCGTGGCGACCGTCACGCCACCCCGGATCGCCAGAAAAGTCAAGCCGCCGATCAGCAGCGTCGCAACCGTCGGGACAATCCGGCCCCGCAGGGGAACGGGTTCGACCCGGAAAAGCCGTAAAATCCACCGGTAACTCCAGATCATCGCCCCGGCATAGACCAGCATGATTAAAATCTGCCGCAGAACTTCGCCCCAACTGGCACTCGCAAGCGCCTCCCCAGGATCGGAAAGGTAGATCAGCACCGAACCGTCGAGCCGAAAGCCCCAATAGCCGTACAGGTTGAGATCGACGGCGAAGATCGCGGCCGTCACCAGTGCGATCAGCGAAAAATAGACCGTCAGAACGATCCGCCACACCCGCTGCGAAAGGGGAATCCAGAACGATGCCAGCACGACAAGTACCAGAAAAGCGGTGACGTAACCCGCCACCGTGCAATCGAGTGAGAGTCCATGCCAAAGAACTCCGAGCCACTCCCCGAAAGAGGCCTCTGCTGCCCGGGCATGGTAGAAAAGCAGGAAAGCCGGCTTCTGCAACAGCATCCAACCTACTGTCGTACAGAAAACGGCCCCCAGAAACAACAGGCGTCGCACGTCAGATCTTCTCACCATAAGCCAGATCGCCCGCATCGCCGATACCCGGCACGATATAAGCCCGCGAAGTCAATTCCTCGTCCACCGCAGCACACCAGATCGTGGTCGTGCGCTTGGGCATATTCTTCTCCACATATTCGACCCCCTGTTCGCTGGCGATAACCGCCGCGACATGGGTATGCGCGGGCTGCCCGCCCCGTTCGCACAGCGCATTGTAGGCCAGCACGAGGGAAGAACCGGTAGCCAGCATGGGATCAACCAGCAGCAAAGTCTTGCCCTCCAGCTCGCCACACGAGATGTATTCGACCTTGACGGTAAACTTGCCGTCCTTGGTACTCTTGCGATAAGCCGAAACGAAAGCGTTCTGCGCGTCGTCGAAGTAGTTCAGGAATCCCTGATGGAAGGGAAGTCCCGCCCGGAGGATCGTAGCGATCACGACCTGGTCGGAGATCATCGCTACCGAAGCCTCGCCCAGCGGAGTTTCGACCACTTTCACCGCATACTCGAACGTTTTCGATATTTCATAGGCCACGACCTCTCCGATACGCTCCAGATTACGGCGGAAACGCATCGAATCCTTCTGAATCGACTTGTCGCGGATTTCGGCGACAAACTTGTTGAGAACGGTGTTCTGACTGTTGAGAATGTGCAACATAAGGTTGTATTTATTTAACTTTTGTTTCAGGTCAATAGAGGAAGTTGTTGAATGGATAGCGGCCCGAATGGATTTCACGGACCATGCCGTACAGATCCGAACGCAGCTTCTCGATATTGATCTTCTCGACCGCCGAAATAAAGATGCAGGGCGTATTGGCCCGGGCGATCCAGCTCTGTTTCAGGTCTTCGAGCGAACGATTTTCACGCGTGGAAGGCGTCAGGTCGTCAGGCTCCTTCTCCACATAAGTATAAGCGTCCACCTTGTTGAAAACCAGATAAACCGGTTTATCCCCGGCACCGATATCCTGTAACGTCTGCTTCACCACGGCGATCTGGTCCTCGAACTGCGGATGCGAAATATCGACCACGTGCAGCAACAGGTCGGCTTCACGCACCTCGTCGAGGGTCGATTTGAACGACTCGATCAGTTCGGTCGGCAATTTGCGGATGAAACCCACGGTATCCGACAGCAGGAAAGGCAGGTTGTCGAAAACCACCTTTCGCACCGTCGTATCGAGCGTGGCGAAGAGTTTGTTTTCGGCGAACACCTCGCTTTTCGAAATCAGGTTCATCAGGGTCGATTTGCCGACGTTGGTATAACCCACCAGCGCCACACGCACCATCGAACCCCGGTTCGATCGCTGGACAGCCATCTGACGGTCGATCTTTTGCAGATCCTCCTTGAGTTTGCTGATCCGGTTGCGGATGATTCGACGGTCGGTTTCGATCTCGCGCTCGCCGGCACCGCCGCGCGTTCCCGTACCGCCCCGCTGCCGCTCCAGGTGCGTCCACATACCCGACAGACGCGGGAGCATATACTGGTAATTGGCCAACTGCACCTGGGTCTTGGCATAGGCCGTCTGTGCCCGCGACATGAAAATATCGAGAATCAGACGCGTGCGGTCGAGAATCCGGCAGGGCATGGCCGCCTCGATGTTACGCGTCTGCGACGGAGAGAGTTCGTCGTCGAAAATCGCCACGTCGATCTCCTCTTCCTTGCAATAGGCAGCGATCTCCTCCAATTTCCCCGGACCGACATAAATACGGGCCGACGGCTGTAGAAGGCGCTGCGTAAAACGACGGACACCTACGATACCGGCCGTTTCAGCCAAAAATTCCAATTCGGCGAGGTACTCTTCCGCCTGACGCGGATCCTGTTGATCCCGGATGACCGCGACCAGTACGGCCCGTTCGAACCCGGCCCCGGAAGCGGGTTGATCGTTCTTCGTTACAATCTCTTTATTCTTATTCTGTTCCAATCTGCCATACGATTTCTGCACGACTATGCGCCTTCGGAAAGACACATCTTCCTGCACGGTGAAAATAAGGGTATCCCGGCTTCACGCAGGATACCCTTATCAAATGTTTCAAACAAACCTTAATCCGAAATACGGAAATCGATCGGAATGACGAACTTCTGACGAACCGACTTGTTACGCTGCTTGGCGGCGGTCCATTTCGGAGAAGATTTGATAATACGTACCGCCTCGTCCGACAAGGTCCTGTCGGGGGTTCTCAACACCTCGATATTGGATACGGAACCGTCCGTATTCACCACGAACGAGATGGTTACCTTACCCTGGATGCCGTTTTCCTGAGCGATCGCGGGGTATTTCACACGCTGCTGCACCCAGTTGCGGAAAGTACCTTCGTCGCCGCCCATGAAAGACGCTTTCTCCTCCACGACGATGAAAATCTCCTCTTCGAAGACCTCCTCGGTCTGAACGGGAGCCACCTCGATCGCCTGGTTCACATCAAACTCCGCAAAATCGATCTCCGTTTCGATCTTGGTATCGTTGGTTACGACTTCCAGCATGTCGCTCACGACGGCCATATCGACTTTCTTGGGAGCTTCGGGCGGCTTCTGGTCCTCGCGGGTAACCTCGACAATTTCCACTTCGACGGGAGCATAGCCAAGATCGACTTTCTCGATACGATGTTCCTTCGGAGTCACGGCGAATGCACCAATAACAAGTACCAACGCCACGACCAAACCGATTTCAAGGAAAAGACCCCGTTTGTTCTCCAGGTCGGCTTTCGGTGATTTCTTAATTTCCATTATTGTTCCTGTTTATTGTTATCCTTTCAAGTGACCCGAAGGCACACTAACTACCGACAAATATAGGGATAAAAAATCAAAAACAGCGCTTTCGGTCTGAAAAATCTTTATTTTTGACTAATTTTGTTCCCGAAAACTCCCTCACGACCGCTTTCCATGCCCCGACACGAATATCTTTACGGACAAACCCTGCCCCAATTGGAAGCTCTCTGCAACCGGTTGGAGATGCCCCGTTTCGCGGCGAAACAGATCGCACGCTGGCTTTACGACAAGCACGCGACAACGATCGAGGCGATGAGCGATCTATCCGCCCGGCACCGGGCCCTGCTCGCCGAAACGTACGAAGTCGGACTCACCGCTCCCGAAAAAGTCAGCATTTCGACCGACGGCACGAAAAAATACCTCTATCGTACCTCGCAGAACCATTTCATCGAATCGGCCTACATCCCCGACGGTGACCGGGCGACGCTCTGCATCTCGTCGCAGGCGGGCTGCCGTATGGGCTGCCGTTTCTGCGCAACTGGACGACAGGGGCTCCAGCACTCCCTTTCGACGAACGAAATCCTCAACCAGATCGAGTCGCTGCCCGAACGGGAACGGCTCACCAACGTCGTTTTCATGGGCATGGGCGAACCGCTCGACAACCTGGACAGTCTGCTGCCGGCGCTCGAAGTCCTCACTTCGGCGTGGGGATTCGGCTGGTCGCCCACACGAATCACGGTTTCGACCGCCGGTGTAGCCTCCCGACTCGAACGATTTCTGGAGGCGACCCAGGTGCATTTGGCCGTGAGCCTGCACAACCCCTTTCCGCACGAACGGGCCGAAATCATGCCCGTAGAGAAGGCATGGCCGATCCGCGAAGTCGTGGAAATCCTGCGCCGATACGATTTCACGCACCAGCGGCGGGTATCGTTCGAATACATCGTCATGAGCGGCCTGAACGACTCTCCGCGTCACATCCGCGAGCTATGCCGCCTGCTGGACGGCATCAAGTGCCGGATCAACCTGATCCGTTTCCATAAAATTCCCGGATCGCCTTATTTCTCCCCCGACGACCGGGCCATGATCGCGTTCCGTGATGCTCTGACCGCCAAAGGCATACACACGACCATCCGCACCTCTCGCGGCGAAGATATCCAAGCGGCCTGCGGCCTGTTGAGTACGGCGCAGAACGAGGCGGCACAATTTTAGCAGCACCCGTTTCGTTATTCTTAATAAAATACGAAAATGAAAAAAATTCTTTTTACCCTTTTACTCGTGCTGGGCATCAGCGCCGCAGCCGACGCGCAGGTACGGTTCCTGGACTCTTCGACCGATGCGGTCCGCAAAGAGGCCATCGCTCAAGACAAATTGGTTTTCATCGATTTATACGCCACCTGGTGCGGCCCCTGCAAGGCGATGGAGCGCGACGTCTTCTCGAAAAAGGAGGTGGGCGACTTTATGGACGAATATTTCGTCGCGGCCAAGTACGACATCGACAAACCGACCGGGAAAGCCCTGGCAGGCAAACACGGCATACGGTCGATCCCGACCTACCTCGTATTCAATACCGAGGGCGACCTGCTGGGCAAGATAACAGGATCCATGCCGGCCGAAGAGTTTACCGCCGCCCTTCGGAAGATCATCGCCGAAACCGGGAAGAAATAGCGACCGGCGGATGTAATAAAGAACGGAAACGATTCCTGTATGAGGATCGTTTCCGTTCTCCTTTTCCTTCGTGCTCTGAATACGACTTGACATCAGATTATTCTGTTTCATGTCCCGAAATTTTGCTTGCAACGGACGTTGCGCCGCTGTTCCCGGCGACAGGTACAGTCAAGTTTCCTCGGAGATAATTTCCCCATACAGACAACCCCCGGCAGCAATTAATATTACCTGAAGTTACCTGTTCCCGCCGGTCCGATTGATCGGGCTACAGTATAAGGTCGGCTATAGTCCCGTTTTCGGCGGATAGTCGATCGAAGTCGATTTTGTACGTCCGTCGGTGGTGGTCATCGTGAGCGTCAATCGGTGATGTTGCTCCGACGCAGGCTCGGCAAGCGGTTCGATTTCGATCGGCCGCAAATTCTTCCGGCCGTCCCACGGATTCTTCGGATTGAAAGGGATCATCTGCAAATGTTCCGGCCCGATCCGATCCATCCTCTCGCGGCAAAGAAGCGGGGCCCCGTATTCATCCCTCTGTTTCCAACTCCGCACCGATACCCGGAACAGGTCGTCGAGCGGTTTGCCGGCCGGATGCTCCTCATCCCAGTCGGCATCGCTCGTGATATGCATCGAAGTGAAATTATCGGCAAGGGCAATCTGATCGCCGAAATACAGACCGGGAGGCGTGCCGCCCTCGTACGCACCGATTTCATCCCCGTTTCTTTTTGCGATTTCGAGATATTTCGCCTTGTTTTCGGGAGTCCAGAACTCTTGCCGGCCAAGATTGTATTTCTCCATATCCGGATTATAATACTCTTCGGTGTCGGCCCAGTCTATGTAAAGCGTATTCGATTTGCCGTCCGTCGCAGCGGTCCGGGGAATATAGTCCAGCTTCATATCTCCTTCCACGTAACGGGCTATCAAATAAGTAGGTCCGATGACAGGTCCTCCGATCGGCTCTTCCTTTTCCGAACATCCGCATAAAAACGGCAGCAACAATAGCAATAAACTCTTTTTCATGGCTCTTCTATCTTGTTAAATCGTACGTGACTGCACGCAGGTTATTCTTTCGCATTGACCTGCGGCCGGCAAGTGAGCGAGGCGGTCTTGACCTCCCCCTCGACGGTGGTCCATTCGACAGTGAGCGTGTGAATGGGATCAATGGTCGGGGTCTTTGTGAAATAGATAATCACATAGTCACGTATCATCTGCATATCGTCGGCTTTCAAATCCTCGACGAGCATCTGTACATTGTTGCCGCCCCCTGTTTCGTATCCGCTACGGATATAATCGGCGTAGGACCAAAATTCGGCCCACAGGATATCGTCCAGCAATGTCCCCGCCGGATGCTCTTCATCCCAGTCGGCATTGCTGGTAATATGCATTGTCTGAAAATTATCGGCAAAAGCAGAGGGGTACTCCCAAAACTCGAGCCAGCGGTTATAACCGACGTCCCCGTTGCGAATCGCCAGGCGTTCGAACTCCTGAGGGTCGCTTTCGGGGGAAATCCACTCGCAATCGGTCAATTCTATCCAAAAATTGCGTATGGGGGTTTGCGGGTCTGCCGGGATTTGCGGGGGGGGGCGGTCCGGACTTCGGGACAGCAATACCAAATCCCCCTGACAATAGTTTTGGATGTAGTTCTCGCAAAACCTCAACTCCGGACCTTCATGTTTGTTGCAGGAGTTCAGTGTCAGGAGTGAGAACAACAATAATATCAAGTTTTTTCGTGTCATAATCATACGTTTTTTAAGGACAATTGGTGTAAGTGACTATCAATTCCATATCGTAATACTTGTCGCTGGACGAACTCGTGTCCTCACCGTCATAACCGGCCTCCGGTCCGTTGCGCAGATCGAAAGCTCCGTAGTAATAATACCCGTTGGCTGTCCCTCCCCATCCGAAATTGCAATGGATCAAACGTTTGTCTAGAGCGTCTTTCTTGCGAAACAGGACTGGAGCGGCAAGAATTTTAGCCCGTATTGAAGTTCGACCTTATATTATGCTGTTCCTGTCGGCTATTTATTGCAACGCAGGATCGACCTCCGGCGTGCAGGTGACCGAGGCAGTCTTGACATCGCCCTCGACGGTCGTCCAGCGAAGTGTCAATGTATGCTCTTTTTCGAGCGTCGGGGCGCTGGTGAAAACAATCACGGGATATAATGTATCAGTGGAAAAATCGTTGACTTCACAACAGTAAATCATTTCCATATCCGCAGGCGTCAGCTCCGACATTAACTTTTTAATTACAGACAAATACTTCCTTTTGGATAGAAACGTATTGTCGTTTTTCCCGGGATATCCTTCGTGAATAAAATTGGCATAGGAATAAAGTCGCACAAGTAGAATATCATCCAGCAGACTACCGGCAGGATGCTCTTCGTCCCAATCGGCATTACTCACAACATGCAGCTCTCGGAAATTATTAGCAAAAGCAGGGGTGCGAAGACAGAGATGGTCCGGAACCCATTGATTGAATGACGTATCATCGTTGCGTGTTGCTAATCGCAGAAACTCTTCCGGATCGGAGAACGAATCACACATGTTATTGTGTGAGTAATTCGGAGTTATGACAAATCCTGTTTGTAAATTTTGTGGCGGAACGGTAGGTTGTGTTCCAAAATACCCGGTTTGGAGCATTGGTAATTCTAAACCTCCGCTGTAATAAACTTCGATAAAGCATTGTCGAAATGAAGGGGCAGAAGATGTTTCGTGTTCGTTACATCCGCAGCACAACGGGATTATCAATAACAGGCAGATTATTTTTCCAATATTCATAATACTAACGTATAAGTAAATATACTTAAATCTTTGTAATATCTAGAAGCTGGAGTACCGGCATCCGAATCTTCCGGCATAACCGGACCTTTGCTCAAATCGAATATTCCATCGTAATAATATCCGTCTGCAACTCCTTCCCACCCGAAATTGCAATGGACAAGAGTTTGTCCGAAAGGTCCTCTTTGAGAAACAGTACCATTACGGTAATATGTTTTTATGTATCTTGTACGATAGAGCCATCCATCCAAATTCCAAAAATGTGCCTTTTTTTCGCCATTCTCTATATGAACTCCCCTCATAATGGTTGCTTTTTGTTGGTCATGTAACATATTTCGCACACAACTGTTCTTATATGTTTCGTAAGTGACATTTTTGGAGGGCATACGGATTAAAAAACCTTGTAAATCATAAGCATATGCCATGCTCTCTTCCAAGCCATATTCAGTGTCAATATCTATTCCCACAGCAGCGATTAGCATAGCCACTGCGTAACCTTCAGGACTTGGCATTCCATTTATTCCTGAAGATACAAGTTTTGGACTCAATATGGTTCGTCTTATCAAAGTCCAATCGATCGCAGTTTTTCCTATTGATTTCGGAGCGTATCCATAATTCCAATAATTCGATACCATTACTTGTGCGGCAGCAATGGCTCCGCAACCAGCAACAGGAGATTGTCCATGGACCAAAGGACAACAAACATTATACGGTGCCCCCTGCCCCCATTTTACCGGAATCAGCGGTCCTATCCTTTCTTGAACAACGAACGGAGTGTATTCCTCTCTTAAAACATTGCCTCCTAAATCCCCCGTGTGACGCCCGTCGTCGCTCATAGGTGCGACTCCTCCATCAGCATCTATATCGGCATTTTCGATTCCAATGATCGCGGCCTGTGCAACCATTTGCAGGGGGAATACCAATTCACCGTCCGCTTCGGCCTGCTCGGGAGTAACCGTTACGGCATACCGGAAATCTTCGGTCGTGAGGCTTCCTTCATCGACAACCGCATAGACCGGCTCCAACCGGTCGTCGGCCCCCAGAATGGCATAGCCCGCCTCGTTCTCGAAATTGACGATGTAGAGCAGATCCTCCACGTCGGCCGTGGCTTCGCTGCGGGTGACAGCGCCATCTTCCGCGGGAGTATCGATCTCTTCGAGGACGGATTGCAACTCTTCGAGAGCCTGTTCGACAGGGACTGCATGCGGATTTTCAGCAGTCGGAGGGTTTTCACCGAAAGGCCCCGGCTCCGCGCCCGGATCGGCCGTACAGCCAGCCACAGTCAGAACCCGAAAAATAGCGAAAAAAGTCTGAAATGTTTCATAACGGATTAATTTCAGGGTTTTCGGTCGAACCCTGTTCCGAGAGTTCTGAAAATTCCCGGAACAGGACCGGAAGAAGTTTTCCTCCTGATCCGAAATTAAACATTTCTTTGTTGATTACCAAATAAAATACAATTTTATTTGCAATCAAATAAAACAAACCGCATTCGGGCTTCGTCGCGCACGTCGCGGTG
>ERZ836358.2527-NODE-2527-length-13809-cov-2.484586_pt1 | contig 13809 bp, 6 predicted proteins | sample MGYA00519942_ERZ836358 | MGnify/ENA primary metagenome ERZ836358 (study PRJEB31850, sample SAMEA3708798) | human gut metagenome | biome: human gut; feature: human-associated habitat; material: faeces | place: China | collected 2014 ...
ATTTTTTTGATATTATGAAGAGCGGAAAGAATAGTAAGTTAAAGACTCAGTATTTAAAATTTTTCTGTTTGTTATTTTGTCTTGTATCATTTTCCTCAGGATATGGACAAAGAGAGCGAGGATGGAAGTCGGATTGGAAGGGAGACTGTTCAGAAGTAAAGATTTTAGAACCAGGTTTAGATGTGACTGGTGTCGCTGTCTTTAAAAACAGATTGTTTTTAGATGCAAAAAAAGATAATATAAAACTTTCCCGTGAATTGTCTGATGAATATCGAAATACTAAAACTTTATGGATAAGTTTTTCAGTTCGGAAGATTGCCGGAAACGGACGTTTAGGATTATCTTTATTAGAAAATTCTCAAGAAAAGTTATTTGTGGGAGCTGTCGGTCAGGATAAAACGATTTGTTTCGGTTCGAAAAAATGCCGTGAAAAAATGGAAAATGCCGTACAACTTATTTTAAGGGTTGAAAAAAATAAGGCTTATTTATTCATAAATCCTCCCTTAGCATCAGTTCCTGATGTTGAAGGAGCGTCTATGACTTTATCCGGAGATTTTTCTTTTGACCGGATTACCTTTTTATGCGAAAAAGGCAATGCCGGAGAATTTAGTAGGGTTGTTGCGGGAGAACAGTTTGCAGATGTCGTTTTTCCTCGCAAATCGAATGATGATCTAAGAAGTATGGGAAAGCAACCGGTTATTTCATGGAAAAAGGCGGAAGGGGCTTTATGGATAAATACGGAGTCTGGAGTATTACGGTTGAAACCTTATGAATTCGGAGCTCTTGCGGTTCATTCAGGATCATTGAATGCGATCGAATCGCAGAAAAATTATGCAGTTTCTCAAGAACCTGCCGGAGCAAAATTTTCGGTAAAGGAAGACTCCGAGCGGATTTTATTAAAAACAGATCGTTTTTCTGCTACCGTAGAAAAACGTACGGGGCAAATCTGTTTGTATGATCGTTTGGGCAAATTGTTGATACAAGAATATCCGGGCGGAGGCCGTTCTGAAACCGGATATGGAGAAAAAGTGGCTTGTCGCTTTAGTTTATCTCCGGAAGATGCTCTTTACGGGTTAGGACAATTTAGAGATAATTCGTTGAATTTGAGAGGTAAAAGAAGAGAGTTGGTGCAATTTAATACTCAGGCCGCTGTTCCTGTTATTTATTCGACAAAAGGTTGGGGAATATTATGGAATAATCCGTCTCGAACTATTTTTCAAGATAACAAAATGGGGATGAGTTTTCAGTCTGATATAGGAGATATAATCAGTTATTATTATTTCGTAGGAGATAAATTAGATGATTTGATTGCTTCTTATCGTTCGCTTACCGGTAAAGCTCCTATGATTCCTTATTGGTCTTTGGGGTATCATCAAAGTCGAAATAAATATGCAACGCAAAAAGAAGTTATGGATATTGCAGAACGGATGCACAAGGAAAATATCCCGATGAGCACAATTTTTATCGATTATTTTTATTGGCAGAAATATGGTACGGGTTCTCATCGATTTGATGAAAATCTTTTCCCTGATGTTCCGGGAATGTTAAGTTCTTTACATAAAAATTATAATACTCGTGCCGTAATTACGATATGGCCGACATTCCGTCCCGGAATTCCTAATTATGAAGAGTTTAATAGAGACGGTTTATTACTGGACGAAGCAAAAGCTCTGGATGGCATTATTTATGATGCATTTAGTCCTAAAGCTGCCGAGATTTACTGGAAACAGGTAATGCCGTTAGTCGATTTGGGAATTGACGGCTGGTTCTTGGATGGTTGTGAACCGGATCAGGTAAACTCTTTTTTACCGACTGTAACTCACGACGGACCGGCATTGAAAGTTCGTAATCTTTATCCGTTAGTACACGCTACGACGTTTTATAACGGGTTACTGAAAACTCGTCCGAATCAGCGGCCTTATATATTGACACGTTGTGCATGGGCTTCTCAGCAAAAAGTAGGTACGGCTGTTTGGTCGGGAGATATACCCACTACTTTTGATGAGTTGCGTAAACAAGTAACGGCCGGGTTAAATTTTGTAGCCTGCGGGATTCCTTATTGGACTACCGATATTGGAGGTTATTCAGGTGGCGATCCTGCTGATAAAAACTATCGGGAGGTGTTTACTCGTTGGTTTCAATATGGCACTTTCTGTCCTGTATTTCGAGCACATGGAAGACGTTATCCGGGTAATACGAAAGTTCCGAATGAATTGTGGGCATATGGTGCTGAAGCGCAAAAAATTTGTACGGAATTTATCAATTTACGCTATGCTTTGTTCCCTTATATTTATACTTTGTCTGGTCAGGTAACTCGCAATCATTATACACCGATGCGGTTGTTGGCTTTCGATTTTCCGGAAGATAAAAAAATTCTCGATTGTAAAGATCAGTTTATGTATGGTCCTTCCCTTTTAATTTGTCCGGTTTTGAATGCGGGAGACCGCAAACGTGAGGTATATCTTCCTTCAGGGAAGCGTTGGATTGATTTTTGGACGGGAGAGAACTACGAAGGTGGGCAAACAATCGTAGCAGATGCTCCGATAGAGCGTATTCCTGTATATGTTCCGGCCGGGTCGATTATTCCTATGAACGTATCATTATTAATGAATCCTGATTCAAGTGCTCCGGTTGAAGTACGTGTATATCAAGGTGCGGACGGTCGGTTCGAATTGTATGAAGATGACGGGGAAACATTTGATTGTGAGCGAGGAGAATATAGTTCGATTCCTTTTATGTGGAATGAAAAAAAGAGGACGTTGACCATTAGGAAACGGCGGGGTGCGTATAAAGGCATGTCGAAAGAAAGAGAGTTTCGTGTTGTTTTAGTTTCTTCCGAGAAGGGAAGAGGTGTAGAAAAAAACTCACCTGATAAAGTTGTTAAGTATGTAGGAAAGAAGGTAGATATTAAACTATAAAACGTTACACGTGATTCAAAAAATAAAAAGATCTTCTCTCACCGGATTTTTGAGATATTGGGGTATATTATGTTTTTGTGTGGGAGGAACTCTGCAAGGTCAAAATATAGTTTCCCCTATATCGTTTGTCCCGGATAATTCTGTGCAAGTCCATAATTTAGCACTGAATAGGGCTGCTTATCATTCTTCATGTTCGAATTTTGATTATACGGCTCATTTAATTACTGATGGAAATACGGATGTTCAGGGAGATTCGAAAATTACGGTACAATATTCAGATTTTCCATCTGGAGAATCTCCTGAAAATCTGTTTGACGGATCACCGAATTCAAAATATTTGACATTCCATTCGGAGGGTTGGATTCAGTATGAATTTGCAAATGGAGCGTCTTATATAATAGATCGTTATGTCTTGACTTCTGCCAATGATGATGAAAAAAGAGATCCGAAAAATTGGACATTTTCAGGATCGAATGATGGTAAGAATTGGACTTTGTTAGATACGCGTTCCGATATTCGTTTTAACAAGCGGAAAGAGTCTCTTTCTTTTACAGCAAAGAACACGAATGCGTATAGAATGTATAGGCTCGATATTACAGATAATAGAGGGGATAACCGTACTCAATTGTCTGAGATAGACTTGTTCGAGAAAAATGTCAGTCGAATCGATCGGGCTGTTTTTTCGAGTAAATGGGAGAGTGCTGGAAAGGAGGATCAATGGGTTTATATTGATTTGGGGACGATTTGTCGGATCAATAAAGTAAAGTTGTTTTGGGGAGAAGAGTTTGCACAGTCATATCAAATTCAATTTTCTACTGATAAACGCAATTGGCGTTCGCTGTATTCAACGAATGAGGGGAAAGGAGGAATAGAAGAAATAAAACTGACTACGGCAACTGCGAAATATGTAAGGCTATATATGACAGACGGTATTTCGGAGCATTATTCTTTGGCAGAGATGGAAGTTTATGGGACGGGAGGAGTAATCCCGAAACAAATGGCTGTTCCGTATATGGGAAAAGAAGGGGCTTATTATTTGACCGGAGGAAATTGGAAAGTGCAGCGTGCAAGTTTGGTGAAATTAGATGGTCTTGAGGTCTCTGATCCGGTATTTGATGACCGGGATTGGATCATCGCTACAGTTCCGGGAACGGTGTTGACCAGTTATTTGAATATAGGAGCTATTCCCGATCCTAATTTTGGAGATCAACAACTGCAAATATCAGATGCTTTTTTTACTGCAGATTTTTGGTATCGTACAACCTTTATTGTTCCTAATAAGTATAAAGGAAAAAGAATCTGGCTTAATTTTAACGGAATTAATTGGAAAGCCGATGTATTTGTAAACGGACATCGTGTCGGAGATATAAAGGGTGCTTTTATTCGTGGAAAGTTCGATATAACTCCTTATGTCGTTTCAGGTGAAAAGGCGTGTATTGCAGTATATATTTATAAAAATGATACTCCGGGACAGATAACTGTACAAAGTTTGAATAGCGCCGGAAAAAATGGAGGAGTGCTGGGAGCTGATAATCCGACGATTCACGCCAGTGTGGGCTGGGATTGGTTACCGACGATGCGAGGTAGAAATATAGGAATACAGGATGATGTGTTTATTTCGGCTACCAACGATGTTTCTTTGATTGATCCTTTTATTATATCGGATTTGCCTTTGCCAGATTTGTCCTCTGCTGATTTGACTTTGAGAGTCGAATTACAAAATCATTCGGACAGGGCTTGTAAGGGAAAATTGATGGGAATAATCAATCCGGGAAATATCCGTTTTAGCCGGAGCGTGTCATTGAATGCTTTTGAACATAGAGATTTGGTCTTGGATAAAAATACCTTGCCTCAGTTATGTATCGAAAATCCCGATTTGTGGTGGCCTAACGGTTATGGTGAACAGAATATGTACTCGCTCGAATTATCTTTTGTGGCGAACGGAGGTGTATCCGATAAGAAAACTATACCTTTCGGAATACGGGAGATGAGTTATGATGAGAGTGACGGTGTCTTGAAAACGTATGTAAACGGTACTCGTATATTTTTCAGAGGGGGCAATTGGGGACTTAGCGAGTCTATGCTTCGATTGGATAAAGAGGGATATGATGTTCGGGTTCGTTTACATAAGGAAGAAAATTTCAATATGATCCGTAATTGGGTAGGAATGACTGGAGATGAGGATTTTTATCGGGCTTGTGATAAATATGGAGTTATGGTTTGGGATGATTTTTGGTTAGCTAATCCGGGAGATGGCCCTAATCCGAATGATGAAAAGATGTTTATGAAGAATGCTGTCGATAAAATAAAACATTTTAGAAATCATCCTTCGATAGCTTTGTATTGCGGACGCAATGAGGGTAATCCTCCGGAAACATTAAATAAGGCGTTGCGAGAGCAGACATCTTTGTTGGACGGAACTCGTTTGTATATACCTCATTCTGCGACCGGTACGGTTTCTGGATTTGGACCTTACAGCGTTCAGAATCCGAGGCATTATTTTAAGATAAGAACGCATAGGAAACTTCACTCGGAGATGGGAATGCCTAATATCCCCTCAATAGAAAGTATGAAGAAGATGTTGCCGGAAGATAAATATTGGCCGGTGAATGATGTCTGGGGGCTACATGATTTTTGTATTCATTCGGCGCAAGGTGCATCCGGTTTTATGAATGCAGTGAACCGTTATGGCAAGGCCTCAGATTTGCAGGATTTTTGCAAGAAAGCGCAGATGGTCAATATGGAAAATCATAAGGCTATGTTCGAATCTTTTGTCGGTGCTCAGAGTAATGGTATGTTAATGTGGATGAGTCAGTCTGCATGGCCGAGCACTGTATGGCAGACTTATGATTATTACCTTGATCTGACAGCCGGTTATTATGGTTGTAAAAAAGCTTTAGAACCGTTACATATTCTGTGGGATAGTCAGCTTGATAAAGTCAAAGTTGCGAATAATACTCGCCAAGGATATAAAAATTTGATTGCAGAAGTGCGTATCTATAATATGGACGGTACTTTGATGTTGCGAGATTCTGTACGACTGGATTCCGGATCTGATACCGTTACGGATTGCATGTCTATCGTTTATCCGAAAAAACTTTCTCCGGTTCATTTTATAAAATTGGAACTGAAAGACGGAAATAAAATTATTACCGATAATTTTTACTGGAGGGGAAATGAGTATCAAGAGTATTCCGATTTGTCGAATATGCTTCCGGCCGACCTGCAATATAGTCTTTATTGGGAAAAAAGTGGAGGAAAGGTATTTTTGACGGTCGATATTAAAAATGTAGGAAAGAATATTGCGTTGATGACTCGTTTGAAAGTTTTGCGTGATAGATCAAAAGAACGGGTGCTTCCGGTTTATTATAGTGATAATTATTTTTCTTTATTACCGGGAGAGACCAAGCAAGTGATTCTTGAGTTTAATGCAAAAGATTTACAAGGAGAGAATCCTGTCTTAGGTATAGAAGGTTGGAATCTCGATTATATGGAAATGGTAGAATTTTAGGTGTTAAGGGTTAGGCTGGTTATTCTGAATAATACAAATAAAGTATTATTCAGAATAATTTTTTCTCCGTAGTTAGTTTATAATCAAATTACTGATTTGTTTTGTTACTTGAAATGGAAGTTCCGGATATTCATGGAGTTTGAAACGGGGTTCTGTTTCTCCTTGATAATATTTCCAGATTGTTGCATAATCTTCGGCATCTTCTCCTATTTTTATGAGCTGGCGCAAATATTCTGCAATAGATTTGTTTTCTTTGATATAGACATATTCCATTTTATCGATAATCGGACTGTGTTTACGGGTATGATCGTGATCGAAGCGTAATATTCGTTTCCCATCTTCAGTAATTCCGATCGTTTGGAATGTCATGCTTTTACCTATTCCTGGGAGATTTAACACATTTCTGTCTGTAGCGGCAAAAGGTAGATGATGTTTGCTCAAGAAAGAACGGAGACTATTCGCTGTATTTTCTCCGGATTCGAGGATAGAACACAATTCTTTTGCTTGCTCGGCAGAAAGGTTGCCATAAATTTTTTCTTCGTGTTGTTCTTGCAAGGAACGGCTGTTAGGAGTAAATACGGCATGATTCTCGTTAAATCCTTTTACCGAAAAGGTATAGTAACAGACTACTCCTAAATGATTAAGAATCTGGCGAAGACGAGTTGTGTGTCCTCGGCGGGAAGCAGCCACTGTATATACGAGTTGGTTAGTAATCAACCATCCGGCGGATAGTATTTTTCGGATAGCATTTTTAGCTTCGGGAGTGACTTCAAGCGGTGTTTGAAAATGTGTTTGTATAATAAATTGCTTGACACCGATTGCGGAAGCTTTTTCTTTGAACTCTTTAAGTATGTCGATCAATTCTTGGTCGATGCGCATCGGCAAATAAGCCAGAAGACGTGATCCTAACCGGATGCGTTGCAGCTCTGCATATTTTTCTCCTTCAGGACGATTTTTGTTTGCTTTACGTTTACGGACAGCCATTCGGTAAACCGCTTCTAATATATTGCGTAAAGTTTTGTTCTGACTCATTAATGCATCGCCTCCGGTAATGAGTATATCGCGTAATTGAGTATCCGTTTCGAAATAGTCCATTAGTCGTTTGAGTTTTTTCTCCCAGCTTTCTTTCGGGCGTAAATTTTCGAATTCGAAGTTTAGCCGTTCACTTTGAAAATCATACATTCTTTGACAAGACGCACATAAACCTCCACAGGCTCGTCCCATTGTATCAGGTATGAGAATTGCCACTTCCGGATAACGTCTGTGAATATTATGACCTTCAGGAAGCAACCACCCGGCAGCATTTGGCCTTCCGTCTTTTACAATATCTTCTTTTTCCCAAGCTTTTATATGGCCGTATGTTTCGACTAGTTCGGGAGAATATAAGATATAACTACGTATAGAAATATCATTATATCCTTCTTCATTTATATTTAATAGTGAAAGATAATACGGAGTGACAAAGAATGGCATTCCGATTTTTTTTGCCCGTTGCAATAGATACATGGTTTCGTCAGAGAGAGAATTTCCTAAAAATCTATTCAGTTCTTTGGGACTTTTTACGGCTGTCGAAAGATGAAATCTGAAGTCGTTCCACCATTCTTTGACAAGTTCGTATTTTTCATTATAGTTTAGGTCAGATTCGAAATGATAACGAGACGCAGTTTTCCTATTTTCGATTTTTTGTATCAGAATATGTAAAATTCGTTCTTTGTTTTGTTCCCGAATTTCTATTACTTTCTTATCCAGACCGCTTTCCCATCGGTGTGTACGTTTTTTGATTTGTTGTAAAGATGGGGAGGTATAATTGTTTTCTGATCCTTTAAATAGAAAATATAGATCGATGAATAAATCTGTTGGAGTTTCTTCGTCGTTTAAATTTTCTGTGAGAAATCGATATAAGAGAGAGATTGTTTTTATTTGGATGTTTTGTCCCGTAGAGAGTTCGAAGATAGATTTTCCATCGTAGTCTATCAACATTTTGATCGTTTCTTGAGTATTGTTTGTCGGTATAGTATCTATAAATGCATTTAATTGTATCTTGAATTTTTCTTCATTGGGACTATTTTGCGCGATTGATATAAGTGCAGGAAGTTCTTGTTTATATAGTTGCTTTAGTTGAGAGAGTGTGAGAGTTAGTATTTTTTCCTGTTTCATAGGCTATTTTATTTATATGGTTATTAAAAGTATTTTACCGGCTGATTAATAATAACAAACAAGTTTTTTATTAGTTGTTTGTTTTCTAAGATTAAGATACGCTGAAAATTATTGGATCTATGTATGCGTATGATTATGAATGATCCGGAACAATCCGTTTTGAATTTTTTAAGTCTGTCTGAATTTTTCGATAAGGACCTCTTTGCATTTTTTTCCAGTCTTTCTTTCCGTTTTCACTTGTCTTGCTATTTGACAAGTGAAAACAATAAAATATCCTTGAAAGAAACTTTTAAACTTGACCCGGGCAAAATTCAGACAGGCTTTAAGGTTCATAAAAATAATTATTTTTATATTTATATGCAAGAATTAAGTAAAATATTTTATTGTTTGATTCGATTCAGGTTCTAAAACGTAGAAATCGTTATGATGTTGTCGGTATAATCCGTTATTCTCGCAAAAACTCGATATAATTACCTTCAGGGTCGAGAACGGCGCTTTCATAATATCCATCGCCCGATGTACGGGGTTCTCCGGCAATGGTGTAGCCATCTGTTCTCAAGCGTTCCGTAAGACTATCGACATCTTTTTTTGAGCCGATGGTGATAGAGAGATGTGCAAGTCCTTTGATAAAACCCCGTTTCCCGTTTGTTTCTTCTATTCCGGGTTTTGTCATCAGTTCGATACGGGCATTTCCATCTCCGAAAGATAGGAAATAGGAAGTGAAATTTTTTATCGGATTTACATACTTATTTCCGCAAGTTACATCGAAATAGGTAAGATAAAAGTCACGCATCGTCTCGATGTCGTCTGTCCAAATGGCGATATGGTCTATTTTCATCTTTATTGTTTTTATAATATCTGACTCGTAAAATTAGACAAAAAGAATTTTAAATTCATAATGGAGTAAGGGATTTTTAAGTTTTGAGCGTCTTGATATAAAATACCTGTCTTTTCAAGAACGGGAAAACAGACCGGAAGAAAACGTGAAGATGACCCGAAGATGTTTTCTTATGGGAAAATTTAGACAGACTTGTATTTTTAAGTAAATTTGTGCAAACCTTAAAACACTTTGAATGGTCTTGAAAAATATTCCTTTATCGTTTGTTCTGATACTATTATTCGTGTCGGCATGTGATTCAACCAAGAAAACAGAAAACAATTATGTTCAGTATGTAAATCCTTTGATCGGAACGGATTTTACGGGAAATACTTATCCGGGTGCGCAAGTTCCGTTCGGTATGGTACAACTCAGTCCCGATAACGGGTTGCCGGGTTGGGATCGCATTGCCGGTTATTTTTACCCGGACAGTACGATTGCCGGATTCAGCCACACACATCTTTCCGGAACGGGAGCGGGAGATCTGTATGATGTTTCTTTCATGCCCGTGACATTGCCTTATCGGGAAGCTCCGCAGCCGTTAGGAATTTATTCTTCATTTTCTCATGACGATGAATCGGTATCTGCCGGATATTATCAGGTGTTGTTGAAAGATTACGGCATTCATGTGGAGTTGACGGCGACTGAACGGTGCGGAATACAACGCTATACTTTTCCGGAAGCGGAGGCTGCGGTTTTTCTGAACTTGAAAAAAGCGATGAACTGGGATTTTACAACAGATTCGTATATCGAGGTGATCGATTCGGTAACGGTACGGGGATACCGTTTTTCTCGGGGATGGTCTCCCGACCAGCGGGTATATTTCCAAACCCGTTTTTCTAAACCTTTTACCATTTGCCATATCGATACGACAGCCATTGCTACACCGGAGGAAGGGCGGATCGGAACCGCTTATGTCGCCCGATTCGATTTTGGTACGAAAGAAGGTGAACAAATTCTGGTAAATACGGGGATTTCAGGAGTCAGTATGGAAGGGGCGGCCTTGAATCTTAAAGCGGAAGTTCCTGACAATAATTTTGATCGTTATCGTTTACAAGCTGAAAAAAATTGGGATAGGCAATTATCGAAAATCGAGGTAAAAGGAGGTGATCGGGATGATTTGGTGAAATTTTATACGGCTTTGTATCATACGATGATCGCTCCTACTATTTACAGCGATGCGGACGGATCTTATTTCGGACCGGACAAGAAGATACATAAAACAGACGGGTGGGTAAATTATTCGACATTCTCGCTGTGGGATACCTACCGTGCCTCTCATCCGCTGTTTACTTATACCGAACCGGAGAGGGTTAACGATATGGTGAAGGCGTTTCTTGCATTTTATGATCAGTACGGGAGTTTGCCCCTTTGGAATCTGTATGGTTGCGAAACCGATATGATGATCGGTTATCATGCTGTCCCGGTTATTGTGGATGCTTATTTGAAAGGAATCGGTGATTTTGATGCGGAGAAGGCTTTGCGAGCTTGCGTAAGTTCTGCCGATCGAGACGATTATCGGGGAATCGGGTTATATAAAAAATACGGTTATATTCCGTATGATATGGAAAAAGAGTCGCTGTCTAAGACTTTGGAATATGCTTATGACGATTATTGCATCGCCAGAATGGCTGAAAAAATGGGGAAAAAGGAAATTGCGGAAAGGTTTTACAAGCGTTCGCAATCATTTTGCAATTTATATAATCCCGAGACTTCTTTTATGCAGCCGCGAGATAGTAAAGGTAAATTTATCTCCGGCTTTACGGCAAAAGACTATACCGAGCATATTACAGAGAGCAATGCTTGGCAATATTTCTGGTACGTTCCGCAGGATATAGACGGGTTGATCGGTTTATTGGGGAGCAAAGAACGTTTTGCGGAAAAGCTCGACAGTATGTTTGCTTATGCTCCTGATGCCGATGATAATCTACCGATTTTCAGTACCGGAATGATCGGGCAATATGCACACGGAAACGAACCGAGCCATCATGTCGTTTATCTTTATAATAAAGTCGGTAAACCGTGGAAGACTCAGGAATATGCGGCTAAAGTGATGCATGAACTGGATCTGAATACTCCTGCCGGATTGTGCGGGAATGAAGACTGCGGCCAGATGTCGGCTTGGTTTGTGTTCAGTGCCATGGGTTTTTATCCTGTCGATCCGGTAAGCGGTCGATATGAAATCGGAACGCCTCTTTTTCCTGAAGTAAGAATAAATTTGGAGAATGGAAAAGTCTTTACCGTATTGGCGAAAGGTGTAAGTCGGGAAAATATCTATATACAGGCGGTAAAGATGAACGGAAAACCTTATGATAAGAGTTACATCACTCACGAACAGATCATGAACGGTTCTACCCTTGAGTTTGAAATGGGTAATAAACCCGGTTCGATATGGTATAAATAAGTATTAACGATAGATCGTTTCTTGAATTGTATTCCGGAAGATTAGGGAGATGGTTATGAGAATGTAACGATCTGCTGTACGATGGAGCATCAAGACCGGACAGATTTCCGTTTGCCGATTTACCGAGATGCACCGATACGGCACAAATTGATTATTTGCGAGCCGTTGTTAAGCGACATCGATTTTTATAATTGTCTGGATACATGGGTAGAACAGGTGATCGTAGGAGGAGAATCGGGAAACCGAGCCCGGATATGCAATTATGATTGGGTATTGAATATTCGGAAGCAGTGTATTCATGGCAAAGTCCCTTTCTCTTTTAAACAGACTGGCGCACGTTTATTGAAAGACGGATATTTGTATCATATCAAGCGTCGGTATCAACACTCCCAGGATCGAAAGGCGAAAATCGATACCGAATAGTATGTCGAATTTTATTTTTCGGAAACGAGACTATCTTTATTTATATACCTATCTGTACTTACGGCTATGCTGTCTGTTTCCATATCCATAGAGTCCGGCTCTATCGGGGGATAAGGAGTTCGGCACTGATATGACCGGGAGATGGTTTGTTTCGGATTCGGGAAACGCGCCCGATATTTTGACAGGCTGTCATCGGCAAGAACTTTTTCCATAAAATATCCGAATACCGGTAATGCGGTTCTGCTACCTTGTCCGAGAGCTCCCGTACGGAAATGAATACTGCGGTGTTCGCCTCCGACCCAACAACCTCCGACAAGATTCGGTGTTACACCCACAAACCATGCATCGGAATGATTAGACGAAGTTCCTGTCTTTCCGCCGAAATCGGTATTGTATCGAAAAAGATCATATCCCCAAAGTGCTTGAGAAGTTCCCATCGGCTCGGTAAGCCCGGCCATAAGCATTTGTGTCATAAGGAAAGCTGTTTCATAAGGTAATGCCTGTTTTTGTTCTTGTTTATGGCGATAAATGATTTTCCCGTTTTTATCTTCGATGCGTGTCACCATAACCGGATCGTGTACCATACCGTCATTTATAACAGTTCCGTAGGCGTTTACCAGTTCCAGTAACGATACGTCCGAAGCTCCCAGTGAAACGGCCGGTGTTTCGTTCAACGGAGTTTTTATACCCATAGCATGAGCTGTTTTTATAATATTGGGGATTCCGGCTTCCCTGGCTATCTGCACGGCTATCGTATTGATAGAACGGGCAAAAGCAGCTTTCAGAGTCATCGTATCACCCGTGTAAATACCGTTTGCGTTGTGAGGTATCCATTTAGCCGGTTTGCCGTCTTCGAGTACGTCCCATTCGATATATTGGTCGATGCGTTCGTCACAAGGAGAAAGACCTTTATTGAAGCCTTCGCTATATACGAAAAGTTTGAATGTAGATCCGGGTTGGCGCTTTGACAGAACTTTGTCATATTTCCAAGAATCGAAATCGATGTCTCCCACCCATGCTTTTACTTCGCCGGTTTGCGGCTCTATCGCAACAAATCCGCAATGCATAAAGCGTTCCATATAACGGATCGAATCCATTGTGCTGAATGTCGTATCTTTACGTCCGAGTCGATAATCGAAAACTTTCAACTTATGAGGTTTATTCAAATAGAAAGCGACTGAATCCGGATCGTTCGGGAACTTCTCTTCCAAAATTTTGTAAGTTGAGGTTTTTCGGGCCAGATTTTCTATGAAATCGGGGATTTCTCTATGATTCCTATCTTGCCAAGGATTTATTTTTCCCCAGTGATTATCAAAATTTCTCTGAACGATACGCATCTGTTTGTTTACGGCCTCTTCGGCATACGCCTGCATGCGGGTATCGATAGTCGTATATATCTTTAACCCGTCTGAATAGAGGTCGATGTCATTGTCTTTGCACCATTCTTTCAGAGATTCTGCGACAGCTTCTCTGAAGTAAAGAGCAGATCCGTTATAATTCGACTCCAGGTTGTAATGAA
>ERZ836358.2539-NODE-2539-length-13766-cov-16.698636_pt1 | contig 13766 bp, 10 predicted proteins | sample MGYA00519942_ERZ836358 | MGnify/ENA primary metagenome ERZ836358 (study PRJEB31850, sample SAMEA3708798) | human gut metagenome | biome: human gut; feature: human-associated habitat; material: faeces | place: China | collected 2014 ...
TTCTTATCGTAGCGTTTTGCGTAACGGCTCATAAACTTATCGACGCGACCAGCGGTATCCACCAACTTCATCTTACCGGTGTAGAACGGGTGAGAGGTGTTGGAAATTTCCATCTTATACACGGGATAGGTTTCGCCGTTCACTTCGATGGTTTCTTTTGTCGAAACGGCGGACCTGCACAAAAACACGTGGTCATTCGACATGTCTTTGAATGCCACTAAACGATAATTTTCGGGATGAATACCTTTTTTCATTTCGTTTGTTTTGTTTGTAATTAGATGCTTAAGCGGAGCAAAGGTAGTAAATTTTTTCCAGTTAGCTAATTTTCCGAAGAAAAATCTTGCGATCGGGTCGGTTAGTTGTTGCGGAAAATTCCGGTGCGGCTGTTTTTCTTGCGATGCAGGGGCGTAAAACAGGGAATCGATTTGAGCGAAACGGGTTTGTGCTGGCGTCTCGAAATGAAAAAATGGGTTTTTATTTTGTGAATCCGGTCGAAATTCCTATTTTTGTGTCCGTATTCGGATTTTCCCGGATGCAAAAGGACCCATAGCTCAGTCGGTTAGAGCAGCGGACTCATAATCCGAAGGTCGTGGGATCATGCCCCTCTGGGTCCACTTGAAAGTCAGGGAGTTGCACAGTTTGTGCGACTCCTTTTTGTTTTTTCTTTGCGGTTTTATGCAAGTGTAGGCTGGCCGTGCGAGCCATGAGTGCAACAGTTGAAGTCGTTGTTTTACAGGCTTGAAGTATTCAAACGGTAAATTCGCATTGATGTTACGCGCTGCGTAGGGCTAAAAGCAGGTGTTCGAACGTTGGGATTCCGGGAAGCCCTGTCTGTTAGTATTTTGAGAAGAATCTACCGCCTGTATGGATTACCCCGATAGAGTCGCTATTTCAAATTGATTGGGTAACTTTTTGCACAAAATCATAATTTTACGTATTTTTCGAAAAATAAACCATAAAAATCCATAGAAACGATGCGAGCAAAATACCTGGGGCTGGATCTTCCGAGTCCGATCATTGTCAGCAGTTCTCCCTATACCTCCAATGTCAAGAGCGTCGAGCAGTGCGCTGCGAGCGGTGCCGGTGCCGTAGTGCTCAAATCCATATTCGAGGAGCAGATCCTGCACCATGCGGCTGCGCTGGACACCGTATCCGATTCGGCTTACGGCGATGCGGAGGTTTATTTGCAGCGTTATCTGGGCGAGGATTACAAGGCCGGATTTCTCCGGTTGGTGCAGGAGGCGCGGTCGAAGACGGAGCTTCCGGTAATCGCCAGCATCAATTGCGTGGTCGATAAAGGCGATTGGATCGAATACGCTACGGCGATGGCCGATGCCGGTGCTTCCGCGTTGGAGCTTAATATTTTCATCCAATCTACGGACATTCATGCCCAGGCTCGCGAACTGGAGTTGAACTATGCGGAGATCGTCGGTCGGGTGGCCGGTGCGGTGAAGATTCCCGTTTCGGTGAAACTGCCCATGCGCCTGACCAATGTCTTCGCCTTGTCGAGCGCTTTGCTCGGTCACGGGGCCCGGGGCGTAGTCTTTTTCAACCGTTTCTTCGAGCCGGACGTGGATGTCGAGCGGATGACTTTCGTAGAGAGTTCGCCTTACAGCGAGCCGACGGAATTGCGCAACGTCCTGCGTATGGTGGCGATCTGTTCGGCCGTGTTGCCGCAGTTGGACCTTTCTGTTTCGACGGGCGTGCACGATGGCGAGGCTGCGGTCAAAGCGCTTTTGTGCGGAGCCGAGGCAGTGCAGGTCTGCACGGCGATCCACCAGAAGGGATTCGAAGTCATTGCCGAAATGAACGAGTACATCGACCGTTGGTCCGAGCGGCAGGGTTTCGGTTCGCTCGATGAGTTCCGGGGGCGTCTGAATTTCAAGAACGACACTTCGGCCATGTTCCAGCGCGTACAGTATATGAAGTATTTCCCGTCGGAGGCGAAATAGTATTTGCCGGAATAGTTTCGGTTTTTGATAAAGAGTGGGCCGTCCAGTTGTCGGACGGCCCACTCTTTTGGATATGTGTTTTTGGGGTTAATATTCGATCTTGTCGAGAATCCCTTGCAGGTAAGCGATCGCCACGCCGTAGTTGGTCATCGGGACGTGCTGGGCGCGGGCCTGGGCGACGCGGCTCAATACGTGGCGCCGGTTGAACATACAGGCGCCGCAGTGGATCACCAGGTCGTAGGGCGTGAGGTCGGCGGGAAAGTCCGTGCCGGCAACCACATCGACCCGCAGTGCGGGTCCGATCCGTTTGCGGAGCATCGCCGGAATTTTGACCCGGCCGATGTCTTCGCCCACCGGAGCGTGCGTGCAGGCTTCGGCGATCAGCACGCGGGAGTCTTCGCGGAGCTGCCCGATGGCTGCCGCGCTCTCCACGAAGTAGTCGATGTCGCCCTTGTAACGGGCGAAGAGCACCGAGAACGAAGTTAGCAGGCTTGCGGCGGGCTTCTGCGCATAGACAGTCGAGAAAACCTGCGAGTCGGTGATAATCAGTTTCGGCGGTGCGGCCAGCGACGAGAGCGTGCCTTCGATCTGGTCGGTGGTACAGCAGACCACGCGGCACTTCTTATCGAGCAGCTCGCGGATCGTCTGGACTTGCGGCAGGATGAGGCGTCCCTTGGGGGCCTGGATATCCTGCGGCATAACGAGCATCACCACGTCGCCTGTCGAGGCGAGGCTGCCTGTGATTTCGGGCTGGTTGTAGTCTTCGGGCAGGTTGCGGATCAGGGCTTCGCGCAGGGCGTCGAGTCCCGTTCTGTCCGAGGCGCTGACCCGGAGCGGCCGTTGTCCGAAAAGCGCTTCGGCTTCCGCATCGGACATACCTGTAAACAAGTCGGCCTTGCTGCGGACGACTACGATCGGAATATGACGGGCTTCGAGGAGCCGGAACCATTCGATTTCGTCGTTCTGCGGCACGGCTCCGGAGAGGAGCAAGACGGCCAGGTCGGTCTTGTCCAGCATCTTGCGGCTTTGCTGCACACGCAGCGCTCCGAGGTCGCCTTCGTCGTCGAACCCCGGCGTGTCGATCAGTACGCAAGGTCCCAGCCCGTGTATCTCCATCGTCTTGAGTACGGGGTCGGTCGTCGTGCCCGGCGTCGCGGAAACGACGGCGCTCTGTTGGCCCGTGAGGGCGTTGATCAGCGACGACTTGCCGCTGTTGCGCCGCCCGTAGAAAGCGATATGCAGCCGTTCGGCGCGGGGAGTTTGCTCGTTCATCGTGCGAAAATTTTTAGAAACGGAAGTCCCGTTTACCCTCGGCGATCGCTGCGAGATTCTTCTCCGTGATGCGGCGCACACGTTCGTTGAGGAGCATCGGAACCTCTTTCGAAATCATCTTTTCACCCAAGGCCCGGGTTTCGGGCGATGCGTAGTCTTCGAGGTACTCCTTGAGGGTCATCAGGGCGTTGGGCGTACAGCAGTCGGCGATCTTTCCGGTTTTCACCAGCGACATGAAGCGGTCGCCCGTGCGGCCTTCGCGGTAGCAGGCCGTGCAGAAGCTCGGCACGTAGCCCAGTTCCAGCAGCCAGCGCACCACTTCGTCCAGCGTACGGTGGTCGCTCACGTCGAATTGTGCGGAATCCTGTTCGGCATGCGTCGTGCCGGCGTAACCGCCGACGCTGGTGCGCGAGCCGCCGCTGATCTGCGAAATGCCGATTTCCAGCACCTGCTCGCGCGAGCGCTGCGATTCGCGGGTCGAGATAATCATGCCAGTATAGGGGACGGCGATGCGGATCACGGCTACGATCTTGCGGAAGATCTCGTCCGAAATGGCATCCGGGAAGTCCTTGGTGTCGATGTCGTCCGCCGGGCAGATGCGGGGTACGCTGATGGTGTGGGGGCCGACGCCGAAGCGGGCTTCGAGGTGCTCGGCGTGCATGAGCAGTCCCGTGAAATCGTACCGGTAGGTGTTCAGACCGAACAGTACACCGATGCCTACGTCGTCGATGCCGCCTTCCATCGCGCGGTCCATCGCTTCGGTGTGGTAGGCGTAGTCGCTCTTCGGACCGGTGGGGTGGAGCGCTTCGTAAGCGGTTTTGTTGTAGGTCTCCTGAAAGAGAATGTAGGTGCCGATGCCTGCATCGCGCAGCTTGCGGTAGTTCTCGACCGTCGTAGCCGCGATATTCACGTTCACGCGGCGAATCGCTCCGTTCTTGTGATGTACGGAGTAGATGGTCTTGATTGATTCGAGAATGTACTCGATCGGATTGTTGCGCGGATCTTCGCCCGCCTCCAGCGCTAAACGCTTGTGACCCATATCCTGCAGGGCGATTACCTCGCGGCGGATTTCCTCCTGGGTGAGCTTGCGGCGCGGAATGGTTTTGTTTTTCTGGTGGTACGGGCAATATACGCAGCCGTTGATGCAGTAGTTCGACAGATAGAGCGGCGCGAACATTACGATACGGTTGCCGTAGATTTTCTCCTTGATCTGTTTGGCCAGCGTGAACATGCGTTGGTTCAGGTCTTCGAGTTCGCACTCGAGCAGCACGGCCGCTTCGCGGTGCGTGACCCCTTTGCCTTCGGCCGCTTTTTGCAGGATCGCCTCGATCAGGGGGCGGTTCGCACGATTTTCGCGGGCGTAAGCCAGCGTTTCGACGATTTCTCCGTCATGGATGAACTCCTCCGCCTTGGAGGATGCGACTTGGTACATATCTTTGTGTTTTTATAAGCTATTCTTGATAATCTCCCCGGCTCCACGAGATGTGGCGGCCGATTTCGTTGAGCTCCCGCTCCAGAGCGGCCAATCCTTCGGCAGCTTCGGCACCGAAGGCGGCCTTGCCGTCGTAGAGGTTGTATTTCGACCGTTCGTCCGGCGGCGAAAGGTTGGGCATCACCACGTTGGCACCGGCCAAAATACCCCGCATCCGGCCGTCGCCCGAGAGGGTGGCGAGCGCGGTGGTCGAAGGGATCAGTGCTGCGGGACGCATCAGCCGCAGAATCGACAGCAGGGTGAGCGTTCGTTCGACGCTTCCGGCCGGTTCGTGGCCGAAGGGGGTGTCGCGGTGCGGGATGAAAGGTCCGATACCGATCATCTGGGGTTCGAACTCCCGGATGAAAAGCAGATCCCGGACCAGATCGTCCACCGTTTGTCCCGGGCTGCCGACCATGATGCCCGTACCGGTCTGGTAGCCGATCTTTTTGAGGGTGTGCAGGCATTCGATGCGGTGATCGAGGGACATCCGGACGGGATGGAGCCAACGATAGTGATCGGGAGTGATCGTTTCATGCCGCAGCAGGTAACGGTTCGCGCCCGCTTCGAACAACGCCCGGTAGGAGGCTTCTGTCCGTTCCCCCAGCGAGAGGGTGATGGCGCAGTCGGGCCAGCGGCGACGCATCTCCCGGATCAATCCGGTCAGCAGTTCGTCGTTCAGAGCCGAGTCTTCTCCGCCCTGAAGTACGAATGTCCGGAACCCCAGCCGGTAGCCCTCTTCGCAGCAGGCCAGTACGGTTTCCGGGGTCAGACGGTAGCGTTCTGCCAGACGATTGCTGCGTCGAATGCCGCAGTAGCGGCAGTCGTTGCGGCAGTAATTGCTGATTTCGATCAGCCCCCGAACGAAAACTCCGTTTCCGAAATGCACACGGGCGACCTCGCGGGCCGCCCTGTGCAGGTATTCTCTCTCTTCGGGGGACGCATCGGTCAGCAGAAGGCGCAACTCTTCCGGGGAAAGGGTGCGGTTGCGTTTCAACTGATCGACGAGCTCTTTCATAGCCCCGTCGGATTTAGCGTTTAGCCAGCTCCTTCGCGAATTGCCGTTTACCGGCATCGTGCAGGTTGTGGGTGCTGGGACCCGTGATACATCCGCCTTCGCAGGCCATGACCTCGATGAACTTGGCCGGGGCTTTGCCCGATTTGGCATAGGCGCGGAGCAGGGATACGTTTTTCTTGTTCAGGTTGGAGACCTGGATGCCTTCGACCTGCGGCCGGTTGTTGTCCGCCAGGAAGAGCTGTACGGCGCCCATCACGCCTCCGGCCTGTGCGAAGCCGTGGGCGGCCCGGGTCGAAACGAACGGAATGGGGAACGGATCGGTGGTTGCGACTTCGATACCCAGGCCGTCGAAAATGGAGTTGATCTCCTCGAAGGTCATCACGAAATCGACGCATTCGTCGCGGCGTGCCTCCTTGCGTTTGGCTACGCACGGGCCGATGAAGACCACTTGCGCGTCGGGGTGTTTCTCCTTGGCGATCCGCGCGGCGTAATACATCGGCGATCCGGTGCTCGAAATGAAGGGCTTCATCTCGGGGATATGCTTGTTGGCCAGTTCGACCCACGAAGGACAGCAGGAGGTGGTCATGAACGCCTGTCCCTCCTCAATTTTCTCTTCGAGTTCCGCACCTTCATTGCGGATGGTTTCCATGGCGCCCTGCGCTACTTCGATCACGTCCTCGAAACCGATGGCCTTAATCGCGCCATATACTTTTTCCGTGGGGGCGTTGTATTGTCCGAGAATGGCCGGAGCGACGACGGCGACCATCTTTTCTCCTTCGCGCAGACGCTGCAGCACGTCGAACACCTGCGAAATTTCGAAGATCGCTCCGAACGGACAACTGTTGATGCACTTGCCGCAGTAGATGCATTTGCTCTCATCGATATGCTCCACGCCGCGTTCGTCCTTGGTAATCGCCTTTACGGGGCAGGCCTCTTCGCACGGTACGGGCATATAGACGATGGCATGGTAGGGGCAGTTGCTGTGGCAGATGCCGCAACTGATGCAGAGATCGTGGTTGATGACCGCTTTGCCGGCACGATTGAATTCGATGGCGTTTTTCGGGCAGTTGGTGGCACAGGCCCGGGCCACGCAACCTTTGCAGAGGTTGGTGATCTCGTAGTTGGTCTGCACGCACGACGAGCAGGCTTCGTCGATTACGCAGAGAATATTGTCTTTCTGCTGCTGCCCTTTGCGCTCCAGGGCTTTGCGGGCATATTCGGACAGCGGGGTGAGTTCGTCGGTTTCGTCGGACATGTCGAAACCCATCAGCGGGAAAGATTTGTATTTCCACACGGCGCGCTCCTTGTGTACGCAGCAGCGACCCAAAACCCGTGAGGTACGGGGACTCAATTCGATCGGCAAGCGGTCGATTCGCTCGACGAGCTGGTTGTCTTTCCACAATTTGATGAGATTGGTCAGCAACTTGTGTCTGACAATCATTACGTTATTGGTAAGAGGCATGTCGGAATAATAGAATGTTAAACGAAATTTCCGTCGCAAAGATAGGTTATTACCCGTATGTTCACAAACAAATAAGTATAAAAAAGAGAGTAAATATTATTTTCGGATAATTTTGATTTTCAAATTTTATATAATATATTGCAATACACATGAACGGCATTTATGTTTTGACCATCTAATCCTAAATATTATGCTTATGAAAAAATTATTACTATATATTTTAATTGGTGGTATCTTGTTAATCGGCACTTATGGTTGTGCTAATTATGAAGAAGATTTGTTGGACGAAATTTCGCCGAAACAAATGTTAGCTACTGTTACGACCGAAATTGAGTTGGCGGATGCGGTGTATCATAGAGACACAGTCTTGGATCCGGCCGCAGAATGATCCGTACAGGCTTGAGAACTTTCAGCAGGCGTACGACAATATAGTATCGGGTGAATCGAAAATTGTCAGGGCATCTGATGAGTTTGCAGCAAGCGCGCGGAGTGTGCGAAAAGAATTCTCAGCAACTGCCAAAACGCAGTTGAAACTGAAAGCTACCCACTATGCCTTGAAAATTTTTCCAAAAACGGAAGAGGAACAACGAAGCCTTGAACTGGACGAGCAGATCAAGATCGCGTATACGCCTTTCAATTATACGTCATTACCTGATGAGGCGACCCAGAGTCTTGTGTTTTCGAAATCCCGGACACAGTTTTGCGAGGAAGATGAGGAGAGGCGTTATTCTGTGACTTACGAGGGCGGTATGATTAAGGATGGACCAGTGGAGCCTGTGACAATTATATTGCCTGTATTATATGCCGTTTGGCCTGTCGAAAAAACGTTCCCTGTTGAAATGGATTTTGAAATCCTTTATGAAGTTTTCCTCCCTAAATATATTACTCTTGGTGAGAATGGATTGAGTGCGGAGGCAATACAAATTTTGGAGCAAGAAGCCATTGCTTTGGCTTTAGATGAAGAGAGACATTTACCAGGTGGATTCCCGCGCGGAAAAGTACTATGTTACGATACTCATTTAAAGCGTTATGTACCGCTAGAGAATCTAAAAATCCGTTTTACACTGGGTTCGAATATTGAGGAGGTTTATACAGACAAAACTGGATATTATGCTATCAACAATAAATTGATCGACAACCAGGCAACGGTAAGTTTTGTTTTTCAGCACGAAAAATGGACGATTGTCAAGGGTTCTGAGGAAGGAGGACGGATAGAGGAAATAAAGGGAATTTATGGAGAATTAAGAAGTGGTAAAGATTTGAACTTTAATATTAACTCTTCTTCGGCTCCGGATCCCCGCTACGAAATTCATCGTGCAGTCAATTTTTATCATTATGGCGAACACGATTTTATAATTTCTACTTTTGTTAATAACAGAATATCAATAGTTGCATTAGCCGTTGATCCTGGTGGGTGGCAAGGCCGATTTAATTATTGGCCGACTTCTGTGGGGAGAATGCCTTTTATACAAGTTGGCAATTGTAACAGGAATAATCATCCGAGACTAATAGGAACCACTTTGCATGAATTGGGACATTATTGTCAATTTCATTTGCGTGGCGGCACATTCAGTGCGTACGATGGTACTTGGAATATATTGCTCGAAAGTTATGCTTCTTATGCCGGATGGCATATGGGAGAAGCATATTATTTAAATCAGGGTTGGAAAAAAACATCTCTAAACTCGGATATAACAGGTCAAGCAAGGCAAGAATGGGATTATCAAAATACAACCAATAATTATTATACTCCTTTGTTTGTCGATTTGGTGGATGATTACAACCAGGGTGTTGGCTATCCTTCTCGCTGCTACGATCAAATTAAGATGCCTCAATTCGTGGTGAATTTGTTTGGAGCCTATAGAACCTGGAATGATTTTGAAAGTGCACTTCGTAAGTATACAGGGTCATATTTTACAGAAAATCAAATAAATGAATTTCTTTTTTACGAGCGTAGCTGGCTTCAACGTAACGGTTATATATAAAAATGGGTTTATGAGGAAATTCTTATTTTTTGCGTTGTCGGCGATATTTACCGCAGGGACTCCGGCAGGTTGCAATACCGATTACAATGCAATCAGTTATTTTGTGTGGGTCAACGACAGCGATCATAAGATCACTCTTTTCGTAGAATCCGATTTAGGGTGTGAGTTCAAAAATGAAGTGATACTGCCTGGAGAAAGTTTTACTGCGATGGATAATGGTATGGGTGTTTGCCCCGTTCCTTCAAGTTACATTTGGAAAATGACGATTATTTTCGACGATGGGAGGCTTGGATTCACTTATGGTGTCCGTTATTACCAGGACGACGGTCGGTCGTACCCTCCGAATTACGACGCACATTACGACCCTTCGATCGATGATAATTATGTATTCGAGGATTTGAGGGGTAACGGTCGTCAACCTAAAGAGCGTTGGACTTATGTCTTCACCAATGCCGATTACGATGCGGCGGAGGCGATGGTCCCGTTCGAGTAAATAGTTTGTGGCTCTGAAAAACGAACGCCTCCCGAATCTGAAATTCGGGAGGCGTTCGTTCGATGGCGGCCTGTCTTTTGGCTCTAACGATCCAGCTCTTGGAAGAAGCTCTGGAAATCGGCCATGAAAACGTCCTTGCCCCGCAGTACTTCCCGCTTGGCGAGCAGCTCCGAAAGGCGGATGTAGCCGATCACGTAATTGCCGTCCTCGCCCCGATATTGCTCGGTGATGCGGTCGAAGTGGAGGATTTTCAGTACGTCGGTTTCCGTGTATCGCACATAAACTTTCAGCTCCACGTCGGTCGTGTACTCCGGACGGTCGAGGTAGTGCTGTTTCTTGTATTCGTACCGGTAGTCGTGCTGACGGGCCATGATGTCGCTCAGGATCGACGAGGCGGTAGGCAGGCTGCCGGCGCCCTTGCCGAACATGAACTGGCGGTCGTAGCATTCGCCCCGGATCACCACGCCGTTGTATTCGTCATCGACGCTGTAGATGTATTTGCCGGGGGTGACGAATTCGGGCATGACGAACATCGTGAACTTCCGGTCGCTGACCTTGACCACTTGGGCGACCAGTTTGATCTTGACCCCTTTTTCGCGGGCGTACCGGATGTCCGAGTCGTGGATAGTCGAGATGCCGTAGGTGAAGATCCGGTCGGGATGGACATACACTCCGAGCGCGTGAACGGTAATGATGACTAATTTGAAGAGCGAGTCGTAGCCTTCGATGTCGAACGAAGGATCGCTCTCGGCGAATCCCAATGCCTGGGCCTGGGCCAGCGCCGCGTCGTAGGACTCCTGGTGGTCGAACACCCGCGAAAGGATGTAGTTGGACGAACCGTTCAGGATGCCTTTGACTTCGAGCAGCAGGTCGTTGTCGTAGTACTCCTCGAGGTTGCGGATCACGGGGATCGAGCCGCACGACGAGGCGTCGTACAGCAGTGCCACATTGTGTTTCTTTTGCAGGTCGATCAGCTCCGGCAGGTGGCGGGCGAGCATGGCCTTGTTGCCCGAAACGACGGGGATGCCTTTCTGGAGGGCCGCCTTGACGATTTTGTAGGAGGCCGCCGCATCGTCGATCACCTCCACGATCAGGTCGATCTCCGGATTGGAGAGGATCACTTCCGGATCGGTCGTGAAATAGGACGCGTCGATGCTGCGGGGTTTGTTCGACCGCACGCAGATCTTGACGATTTCCGCATGGGCGTTGCGGGATTTGCTGAGTACCTGGAAGATGCCTTGTCCGACTACGCCGAAGCCGAAAAGGCCGATTTTGATCTTATTCATGGGTTGGATGGATGAAAGGGTTGAGGATTCGGTTCAGTTGTTCGTGCTCGACCAGAAACCCGTCGTGTCCGAACGGGGAGTCGATCTGATGGTAGGTGCTGCGCGGCAGCATCCGGTGCAGCGCCTGCATTTCGGGCACGGTGAAGATGATATCGGTCGAAATGCCGACGACCAGACATTCGGCCGTGATTCGTTGCAGCGCCGCTGCCACGCCTCCGCGCTGGTAGCCGACGTCGTGCGTGTCGAAAGCGTTGAGGATCTTGTAATAGGAGTAGGCATTATAACGCCGGCAGAGCTTTTCTCCTTGGTACTGCTGGTAGGTGCAGGCCCGGTGAGAGGAGAAGTCGTCGCTCTCGTCCTGCTGCGAGAGGTCGTAGCCTTCCGGCCCCCGGTAAGAGAGCAGCCCGATAGCCCTCGCCGCCGCGAGTCCCTTCATGCCGGCGGTGGCGTAAGGTTCCCCGAAGGTCGAGTCGGCTTCGATGGCCATGCGCTGCGTTTCGTCGATGGCGATGCTCCAGGGCGACGCTTTGGCAGCCGTGGCGATCAGGACCAGCTTGCCGATCCGCTCGGGCTCCTGGACGGCCCATTCGACCGCCTGAAAGCCGCCGACGGAGCTGCCGACCAAGGTGTGGATGCGGTGAATGCCCAGAATGTCGGCCAACAGCCGGTGGGCCCGTACCATGTCGCGGATCGTCAGTTCGGGGAAATCCTTGTAATAGGGGCGTCCGGTCGCCGGATTGACGTGCAGCGGCCCGGTCGTGCCGTAGTGCGAGCCGAGGATGTTGGCGCAGATGATGAAATGCTCGGCGGGGTCGAGGAATTTGCCCGCCTCGACCGTGTGCGGCCACCACGAGGCCACGTCCGAATCGGCGGTCAGGGCGTGGCAGACCCAGATGACATTGTCGTGGGCCGCATTCAGTTTCCCGTAGGTGCTGAATGCGATCGTCAGTTCGGGCAGAATGCCTCCCCGCTCCAATTCGAAAGGTTGGTTATGACGGTATATATTCATTGTGTTTACAGTCGTTTTAATGCGTTGCCGATCTCTTCTTTCAGGTCGTCGATGTGTTCGATGCCCAGCGAGAAGCGCAGCATGTTGGGATAAACGCCCGAAGCGACCAGTTCGCGTTCGTTGAGCTGGGAGTGCGTCGTCGAAGCGGGGTGTACCAAGAGACTCCGGGTGTCGCCCACGTTGGCCAGGTGGCTGATGATCTCCAGGTGGTTGAGCAGCGAGGAAGCTTGCTCGGCCGACCCTTTGACGCGGAAGGTCAGTACGCCGCCGAAACCGTTGGTCAGGTACTTCTTGGCCAAATCGTGGAAAGGACTGCTCTTCAAACCGGGATAGTTTACGCTCTCGATCTTGGGGTGCTTCTCGAGCCATTGGGCCATTTCGAGCGCATTGTCCACCGATCGCTGTACGCGCAGCGAGAGGGTTTCGAGTCCTTGCAGCAGCAGGAAGGAGTTGAACGGACTCTGGCAGGCGCCCGTGTCGCGCAGCACTTCGCACCGTGCCCGTACGGCGAAAGCCTGGTCGCCGCAGTTTTCCCAGAAGTTGAATCCGTGATACCCTTCCGAGGGTTCGCTGATCAAGGGGTAGCGGCCGTTGCCCCAATCGAAGTTGCCGCCGTCGATAGCCACGCCGCCCATGCTGTTGCCGTGACCTCCGATCCATTTGGTCGCTGCGTGCAGCACGACATTGGCGCCCCATTTGATCGGCTGGCAAAGGTAGCCGCCGGCTCCGAACGTATTGTCGGCGATTACCGCGATGCCGTGTTTGCGGCCGATTTCGGCGATCGCCTCGAAATCGGGGATATTGAAGGCCGGGTTGCCGATCGTTTCGATGTAGATGGCCCGCGTACGGTCGTCGATGAGTGTCGAGATGCTCTTCGGGTCGTCCCCTTGTGCGAAACGGACCTCGATGCCGAGTCGGCGGAGCGTGTATTTGAACTGGTTGGTCGTTCCGCCGTAGAGGTAGGAGGTGCTTACGATATTATCGCCTGCCTGGGCGATGTTCGTGATGGCGAGCATTTGGGCGGCCATGCCCGATGCCGTCGCAACGGCTCCGGTACCTCCTTCGAGGGCGGCGATGCGCTCTTCGAAAACGGCGGTCGTGGGGTTGTTCAGGCGGGTGTAGATGTACCCCGGTTCCGTGAGGGCGAAAACGGCGGCGCTCTTTTCCGCACTTTCGAAGGTGTAGGCCACCGTCTGGTGGATGGGGACGGCGCACGATCCGGTCGCGGGATCGGCCTGTTGGCCTGCATGTACTTGCAGGGTTTCGAAACGGAGATTCTGTTTTTTCATGGTTTTGAAAGTTGATTTATGTTTTCGGGATTGTTACAAACAAAAAAATCCGGCTGAACCAGCCGGATTTAAGAGATACACGTACGACGAATCTTACACCCGGCATTTACACCTGCGCATCGACATCATCATACCCATCATCGAAACCGAAAGTCCGACGATCAGCGAGTAAGAATTATTGGATGTAATGCCGTTTTTCATGCGGGTAAAATACGGGTTTGTTATCGTATTGATGTCGTAAATATAGTTATTTTTCGTGAAATGGTGCTGTCGAGAGAAAAATATTTTACAATGCCATTATTCAGTCTGAAAATGCAATATTTGTAAATATAAGATTTTTTCTCGAGAATCCCTGTTTGTATAAAATGTTGAAAATTAGATCTATTTGTGGCCCGTTCCGTATTTGAAATTCTTAAATTAAGAATAGTTTAATTAAAAAATGTAGTTGAAAGTTTGATATTTGTGATATGTTAGATTTACTTGTTTGATATGTGATACTTAGGCAAATTATTTGCCGATGCAGCATATT
>ERZ836358.2552-NODE-2552-length-13711-cov-3.142282_pt1 | contig 13711 bp, 8 predicted proteins | sample MGYA00519942_ERZ836358 | MGnify/ENA primary metagenome ERZ836358 (study PRJEB31850, sample SAMEA3708798) | human gut metagenome | biome: human gut; feature: human-associated habitat; material: faeces | place: China | collected 2014 ...
CTCTGGCATGTCGTTTTTCGCCGGCGTATAATCCCGGACTGACGAAAGTCCACAGTTGATAGATGACATATGGAAACGCAAACAACAAGGCAATCCACATGGACGTGCTCATGTGGATAAAAAACTGGGAAGCTAATTGTATATTGATAAGTTTTACCTCGAAATGGTCGTTGCAAAAATCCGGTAAGATGGACGTGTGTTGGCTCAGGTCACAAAGTAACCGATATAATATGAAATCGGAATGGCAGGGCGCAAGGACAATGCTGTCGAATATTCGAGGCATGAGAGTAAAAAACACGACCGATAAGAGGATAATTGCACCGACCGAGCGTAGTATGACTCTGCGCAGGTCATCGACATGATCCCAAAAACTCATCTCTTTCAGCTCGTTATCCATGAATGTGTCGTGGCTCTACAAGTGTGGTAAAACCGTGAAATATCATTTATACATGAGAATGCAGAAATGATAATGATTATAATTATAGTGAACGATCGAGTAATTATTTCCCTTCTTCCTTTTTCTGTTCCTCGTTTTTGGAGACAGGGGCATTTATTTCCTCTTCGATTTCGTTCATTCCCTTTTTGAAACTACGTACACCCTTCCCGATACCGTGCATCAATTCCGGTATTTTTCTACCTCCAAAAAGAAGTAAAACCACTACCAATATAACAATAAGCTCTGTCGTACCGAGGTTCCCGAAGAGTAAAAGTATCGCAGAAAATGTGTTCATTTATTTTATCGTTTAAGTATTATTTCGTTCAATGGGAACAAAATAAGAAAGAATATTTGTATAATACAACAAATCTATATCAAAATTGATTAACTTTGCAGCGATTTTTGAATAAGGAAAATTTTCCGTAATTAAAAAAGAAGAAAATGAAAGCATTTGTATTTCCCGGACAAGGGGCGCAATTTGTAGGTATGGGAAAAGACCTCTACGAAAATAACCCCGTAGCCAAAGAGATGTTCGATAAGGCCAACGAGATATTGGGCTTCAATATCACCGACCTGATGTTTAACGGAACAGACGAAGATTTGCGTCAGACCAAAGTTACTCAGCCTGCTATATTCCTGCACTCGGTAATTTTGGCAAAAACGATGGGTGACGATTTTAATCCCGATATGGTAGCCGGTCACTCGTTGGGTGAATTTTCGGCATTGGTAGCCGCCGGAGCACTTTCTTTCGAGGACGGTTTGCGTCTTGTCTCGGCTCGTGCGCAGGCTATGCAGAAAGCTTGTGAAAAAACACCGTCGACGATGGCGGCTGTGTTGGCTTTACCCGATGCGAAAGTAGAGGAATTGTGCGCTTCAGTAACCGAAGGTGTCGTGGTTCCTGCCAATTATAATTGCCCGGGACAAATCGTTATATCAGGTTCTATCGAAGGTGTAGATGCTGCCTGTGCAAAGATGTTGGAGGCCGGTGCGAAACGGGCTTTGAAACTCAAAGTGGGTGGTGCTTTCCATTCTCCACTGATGGAGCCGGCTCGTGCTGAATTGGCAGATGCCATCGCTCATACCGATTTCCATGCTCCGAAATGTCCTGTTTATCAGAATGTGAATGCAGAACCTCAAACCGATCCTGAAACGATCAAGAAGAACCTTATCGCTCAATTGACCGCTCCGGTACGTTGGACACAAACTGTCCAAAACATGATCGCCGCCGGAGCCGATACGTTTGTCGAGGTAGGACCGGGAGCTGTACTGCAAGGTTTGGTAAAGAAAATTTCGTCGGAAGTAGCGACTTCGGGAATCCAGTAAGTCGTATATAATATTAGTAAAAGAGCGGTAACGAAAGTTGCCGCTCTTTTTTTGTTTCCGGTTTATCGGGAAAATCGCTTTCTGATAAATTTGTTTGCTGGCTGTTCTATATATCGATGGGCAATGTAAGCTGTTGTGATACTGAGGATAAGTGTAATGCAGAATTCTTGCCAAAGAGGTAATGCGAGGTGGAGGTGACAGAGTATTATTCTTACGGCACGTATTATCATATAGTGGAATAGGTAAAAGGCAAAACTTATTTCGCCTAGTTTGACGAATATAGGGTGGGATAGAAATCGGGAAATAGCTCCTTTCTGAAAATAAAATGTGGCGATAAGTATACCCATCGGAATCCAATACCAGACACTTCTTCGGAAAGATTCCGGGATAAAAAATGCAAGGCAATAGGTGATGATAATGAGGCATAAAGCCAATATCTCGACCTGTGTATGATTATAATCAATATGGAAATGAGCCGATTCTATCTTGTGGCAAATGTTATAGATGGCTATTCCTAATGAAAAGTCGAAAATCCTAAACAAGGGATTTATGTAGAGTACCCAATGTTCTGACGGGCTGTTTCTTAAAAGATAGGCCGTCGCCATGATGATAAGCAAGCCGGTTACCAGTAGAAGTGTCGCCCGCTTTTTCCCGATTTTAGGTATTGAAAAAACAATGATGGGAAACATGGCGTAGAAAAAAGCCTCATCGGATAGGCTCCAACTTACAGCATTGAATAGGAATTCTTTTCCGGGTACAAAACTTTGCAGTAGAAAAGCATTTAGGCCTAGATTGAAAATGGAACCGGCCGATACGGACGAGAAGAATTTAATGAAGAATAATGAAATGAACAGTGTAGATAAGTGTAGGGGATAAATGCGAGCTATGCGTGCAATGTAAAAAGAATGTATGGTAACGGAGCGTTCGAGTAGCCGTTGTTGATAGGTATAGGCGAGAATAAATCCACTTAGCATGAAAAAGAAACTTACTCCCGCATACCCTTCTCTGAAAATGTGCCATAAAAAACTGTCTACGGCATTAGGAAACAAATTATTGTGGCTCATGAAAACGAGAAAGGCAAATATAAAACGTAGTGAAGTGAGCGGTTTGATCATGCTGTATTTTCTCTCTTATTTTGAATACGCTAGGATATTATCATTTGCTTATTATAAATTTAAGCAAAACTAAGAAAACAATATTATAATCTTGTGTAAAAAATATATAAATGATAAAGACGGGAAGTCATTCGATTTTAGGGCTCGATGGCAGTGTGTGCTACTTCTTTAAATGTATGTCTATGGATACACATTAAGCAGTGAGGGAGTTCGGCGAGAAAAGTAAACATGTTTGCTTTGTCTTTCTCTCACCTTGTACTATCTTTGCACAATTAAAAGAATTGTGATATGAACCTCTTCAATGATTTTCTGAATACTATTTCGGATACAGAGGTTACGACGACCTCGGCTATATTCAAGTTGATGCTGAGTTTGTTGTTGGGGGGTATCGTGGGCTTTGAGCGAAAGCGGAAAGGCCAAGTAGCCGGTGCTCGTACATTTGCGCTCATCTCTATGGGTGCAACATTGGCGATGATTATCTCTATCTATATTCCACAGGTTTATTGGGGATTGAAGAACGGAGACCCGGGACGAGTTGCCGCACAAGTGATTACAGGTGTCGGTTTCTTGGGTGCGGGAGCCATCATTCAAACAAAAGGTTCGATACGAGGCTTGACCACAGCTGCCGGTATTTGGATGGTGGCGGCTTTGGGTTTGGCGGTAGGTGTAGGACTTTATGTTATTGCGATTATTTCGACCGTATTGATATTGTTCACGTTGGTGAGTTTGGAACAATATGAGCGTCGGACGAATTTAGACCGGGAAGGAAAAATTATACATTTGAAAGCGGCCGATATTGTCGAGGATTTGACCCGGTATGAAAAATTATTGGGTGAGTATGAGGTTTCGTTACACAATGTGTTGGTAGAATATGATTATTCGGAACAGAAGACCGATTTGAAATTTATCATTTTGTCTCGGTCTACGACCGATTTTGTTTCTCTTTTTTCCCATATGCGTAATATTTATCGGACGGAATATATTTCACTTCAAAACGAGATTTGATTATGGAGTTGGATGCCCTCATTACTGATTTGGCTCTTATTTTAATTGTGGCTGGGGTAGTGACATTACTTTTCAAAAACTTGAAACAGCCCGTTGTATTGGGTTATATTGTCGCCGGTTTTTTAGTGGGTCCCAATTTCGTTTTTTTTCCTACCATAGTAGATGAGGGTGATATAAATTTATGGGCAGAACTGGGTATCATTGTACTTCTGTTTTCTTTGGGATTGGAATTCAGCTTTAAAAAACTTTTTCAAGTAGGGGCATCGGCCGTTCTTACGGCGTTAGTCGTTGTAACGGGTATGATGCTGGCAGGCTACGGAGCGGGCCGGTTATTACATTTCACATATCTCGACAGTATCTTTTTGGGAGCTATGTTATCGTCGACGACGATTATCATCAAGGCCTTTACTGATTTGAATTTGCGCAAGAAGGCTTTTACGAATTTGGTTTTTGGAGTGTTGATCGTGGAAGATTTGTTTGCCGTGGTGATGATGGTGATACTTTCTTCTATTGCCGTGAAGAACTCGTTCGAAGGGGCGGAACTGTTGGAGAGTATTGCTAAATTGGTCTTTTTCCTGATTATTTGGTTTGTTGTGGGGATCTCCATATTGCCTCTGATTCTGAAAAAAACACGTAAGTTTTTAAATGACGAGACTTTGTTGGTAGTTTCTATGGGACTTTGTTTGGGTATGGTCGTTCTGGCTACTTATGCCGGATTTTCTTCGGCTTTGGGCGCTTTTGTCATGGGCTCTATATTAGCCGGTACGAACGAAGCCGAGCGGATAGAGAAAGTAGTTCAACCGGTAAAGGACCTGTTTGGAGCCATATTTTTCGTATCGGTAGGTATGTTGGTCAGCCCGGCGGCTCTCAGTCAATATGCATTGCCTATCTGTTTGCTCTCTATTGTTGTTATTGTGGGACAGATATTCTTCGGTACGGTGGGTATGTTGGCTTCGGGACAGACATTGAAAATATCGATACAATCGGGGTTCAGTTTATCTCAAATCGGTGAGTTCGCTTTTATTATAGCCTCGTTGGGAATGTCGTTGAATGTGATCGACAAATTTCTGTATCCGATAGTTGTGGCAGTATCGGTGATAACTACTTTTTTGACTCCTTATTGTATCCGGTTGGCCGACCCTGCTTATAGTTGGATTGAGCGACGTTTGCCGGAGAGGTGGCTTGCGGTTATCGACCGTTATAGTCAGAGCCGAACCGAAATAAAGCCTCATAAGGCAGTATGGAAAGAGGCTATTGTACAATATTTGTGGAGAGTACTGCTTTATTCGTCGCTGATCGTAGCGATAATTATGGTCTCTAAAATGTGGTTTATACCGTTGATGGTAGAAATTTTGCCTGAGTGGGGGCGTATGATCGCCGCTATCGTAACTTTGGTAGTGATGTCGCCGTTCTTGTGGGCTTTGATGGTTAAGGAGGTAAGTATGTCCTTGATAAGGAAATTGGGCGAGGGGAGTGTAAATCGGGTTCCATTGACTTTGATGATCGTTTTCCGCATATTGCTGGCTTTGTTTTTCGTTATATATTATCTTTCCATCGTCCACTCTCAACGTACCGGCGTGTTGTTGGGACTGGGTATATTCATTGTTGTTCTCATTTTATTGTCTAAGCGCATACAGAAGCAGTTCATGCGTATCGAAAATATATTTATGGATAACTTGAACGAAAGGGAATTGCGAAAGACAGGACGGAATACGAGTTTGGTAAGCGATATGCATTTGGCCTATATGGATGTAAATGCTGACTGTCCGTTTGCCGGACGTCGCCTAATGGATTCCGATTTACGCAAAAAATATGGAATCAATGTCGTAAGCATTCAGAGGGGAACTCGGAGAATCAATATCCCGAAAGGGGAAACCCGAATTTTCCCGGGAGATACGATCGGTGTTATTGGAACAGATGATCAGATTCAATCTTTGCTTACCGTAGTGGAAGGTTGTGAATCGCCCGAAGAGGAAACCGATAACAGGGAAGTCTCGTTTACACATGTTGTTGTTCCCGGAAATTCGCCGTTGATCGGGCAAACGAGCTCGTCGTTGAGCATTCGTAATAAGAATAATTGCCTCATTGTGGGAATAGAACGTGCAGACGGAATATTTCATCAGCCCGACGGACAAACTTGTTTTGAGGCGCACGATGTGATTTGGCTCGTTGGGGAGCCGGATAATATCAAACAGTTGATTCAGGATAAAATAGAAAATCATAAACAACATACATAAAGACCTACGATTATGCAGGAAAAAATTATTATTCTCGATTTTGGTTCTCAATACACGCAGTTGATTGCCCGCCGGTTGCGGGAGCTGAACACGTATTGCGAAATCTTGCCGTACAATAAATTCCCTTACGGAGAAGAGGGAATTAAAGGAGTGATTCTCTCGGGGAGTCCCTATTCGGTGAACGATCCTAATGCCCTTTTTGTCGATTTGAGTCGTATCCGTGGTGTCTATCCGGTACTCGGCGTTTGTTACGGGGCGCAATTCTTGGCTCATACGTCGGGGGGAAAGGTCGAGTCTGCCGATACCCGGGAATATGGTCGTGCCAATTTGGCTTGGCATGACGAGAACGACCCCCTCATGCATGGTGTGCGGGAGAATTCCACCGTATGGATGTCGCATGGCGATTCTATTACGGTAATTCCCTCTACTTTCACCCTTGTGGCCAGTACCCATGAAGTAAAGACGGCGGCTTTTCATATCGAGGGCGAACCGACATGGGGTGTACAGTTCCACCCAGAGGTATATCACAGCGAAGACGGCACGCTTCTGCTGACGAATTTCGTGCGTGATATCTGTCACTGTGATATGGACTGGACACCGGCATCGTTTATCGAACATACAGTAGCGGAATTAAGTACGAAGTTGGGAGACGACAAAGTGGTATTGGCCTTGTCGGGAGGTGTCGATTCTACTGTGGCTGCCGTGTTGCTCAACAAGGCGATCGGTAATCACCTTACCTGTATCTTCGTTGATAACGGTTTGTTGCGGAAAAACGAGTTCGAGAGCGTCCTTGCCAATTACAAGGATATGGGGCTCAATGTCTTGGGCGTAGATGCTAAGGATTATTTTTACGAACAGTTGAAGGGTGTGACCGATCCGGAAAAGAAACGGAAAATTATCGGTAAGGGTTTTATCGATATTTTCGATCGCGAGGCTCGTAAGCTGACTAATATAAAATGGCTGGCGCAAGGGACTATTTATCCCGACGTGATCGAATCGCTTTCGATTACGGGTATGACTATCAAATCGCACCACAATGTGGGAGGATTGCCCGAGAAAATGAATTTGAAACTGGTGGAGCCGTTGCGTCTGCTGTTTAAAGACGAGGTGCGCCGGGTCGGTCGGGAACTGGGTATCAGCGAGAAACTCATCGGACGTCACCCTTTCCCCGGTCCCGGATTGGCTGTCCGTATACTTGGAGATATCACACCCGAGAAGGTACATATCTTGCAGGAGGCAGATCATATTTTCATACAGGGACTTATCGACAACGACCTGTATAATAAAGTGTGGCAGGCGGGAGTCGTTTTGTTGCCGGTACAGTCGGTAGGGGTGATGGGCGACGAACGGACATACGAGCGGGCTGTCGCCCTCCGAGCCGTTCTTTCGACCGACGGTATGACTGCCGATTGGGCTCATTTGCCTTATGAGTTCCTTGCCAAAGTATCTAACGATATTATTAACAAAGTGCGTGGCGTGAATCGGGTGGTTTACGACATCAGTTCTAAACCGCCTTCGACTATCGAGTGGGAATAGTCGATAGATTTCGGAATTTATAAAACAAGCGGAGCCAATTTCCATTTGAGGAAATTGGCTCCGTTTCTGCATTATGGAGAAAGATCGGATTTATTTTTTCTCGGTAAGAGTGAACCGGATTGTACCGGCATTGACTAAATTTTCGTGGGAAATGAATCGTCCTTTATGTTTTTTCCCGTTTACCGTGATACGGTCGGTGTAGATAGCCTTCGGAGAAGGCCGTTCGCACTCGATGACCAAAGAGTCTTGGGTATAATAACGAGGATCGAGATGGAGTATAATCTTGTCGAAGGCAGGAGCTACGAGGGTATAACGGGGTATTCCCGGACAATCGGGATAAAGTCCCATCATACTGAATACGGCCCATGCGGACATCGTTCCTGTGTCGTCATTGCCGGGTATGCCATCGGGTTGATTTTTGAAGTATTTTTTCAAGAGCGAGTTGACCAGCGAGTCAGTTCTCCATTCTTCACCTTTGACTTGGGCAAAAAGGTAGGGGTAAGTGATGTCTGGCTCATTTGCCGGATCGTAGAAGTTTTCATCGAATACTTTTCGCAACTTGGCGGCGAATTTCTTTTCTCCTCCCATCAATCGTTTTAGCCCGTCGATGTCGTGGGGGACATAGAAGGTGTAATTCCATGCGTTGCCTTCGTGGAATCCGGGAGCTGGTTCGAAGTTGAGACCTTGCAGGGGATCGAACGGCGTGTAGAACGAGCCGTCTGGCAGTATGGGACGCAGTGTCCCGAATTCTTTGCAATAGTAGTGTTTGTAGCCCAACGAACGTTTGGCGAAGGTTTGGGCATCTTCTTTGTGCCCTAAACTTTCGGCGAAGCGGGAGAGTGCGAAATCTGCCAGATAGTATTCGAGGGCGTGGGATACGGAGTTGTCGAATTGCTCGCGTAAGGGTACATATCCCAGTTTCATGTAGTCGTCGTTATCGGTGCGTAAAATATTTTCGCTACTGGGAGCAGTCGCCGATTTTACCATCGCCTCATAGGCTGTTTCTGCATCGAAGTTTTTAAGTCCTCGCAACCATGTGTCCGCCAACATAATGATAGCCGGATCTCCCGACATGGTGAGCGTTTCGTTTCCATAAAGTTCCCAGCGAGGTAACCAACCCCATTCTTTGTACATGTCGATGAGGGTCTGTACCATGTCGAGTTGCTTTTGGGGATAAGCGAGGGTAAAGAATGGGTGTACGTTGCGGAATGTATCCCATAGCGAGAAGACGGTGTAGCGATCGTGCCGGGTGGTGAGTATCTTGTCGCTCTCCATAGCGGGATATTGCCCATTGACATCTTGGAGAATGTTGGGGTGAATAAACATGTGGTATAGTGCCGTATAGAAGATGGTTTTTTGTTCATCGGAACCTCCTTCTACTTCTATTCGGGAGAGTATGTCGTTCCATTGATTCCGGGCATCGAGGCACACTTTGTCGAATTGGAATCCTTGCTGCTCACTGTCGAGGTTTTGGCGGGCATTCTCGATGCTGACGAACGATACGCCCATTTGTACTTGAATCTGTTCTCCGGATTTGGTATCGTAGGAGAAGAATACTCCTATGTCATCGCCCGACATTTCTTTGGTGTACCGGGTGTAGATTTTGTACTTCCCGTTATCGGGATCCCATTCGGCCTCTACACCGGTCATAGGTCTTTGTTTTTTCCAGTATCCCGATTGTAGGGGTTTTTTGTCGACCCGTATCACGAAATAGATAGGGAATACTCCCTGCCGGTTGTAGTAACAAAATCCACCGAGGAGCTTGCTACCTTCGTATTCGGTATCGCTTACTTTACGGACGGTCGCTCCACTCTCGTTGGTGAGTCCTTCTCCTAAATTGAGCAATATGTGGCTTTCACCGCCCGGGTAGGTGAATCGGGCGATGGAGGTGCGGGGGGTAGCACTCACTTCTGTATCGATACCGTAGCGAGTGAGCCGGTTGGCATAGTAGCCCGGGTGAGCTTCTTCCAAAGCGTATTCACTACCGTATTGCTTGTAATCGACATTGAGTTCTCCGCTTGTCGGCATTAATAGGAGGGAGCCTAATTCGGGGCAGCCCACGCCGCTAAGGTTTACATGAGAAAATCCGGTAAAAAATGTGTTGTGGTATTCGTAGGGGGTGGACCACCAGCGCGCATCTTTGTCATATACGTTTTTGTCGGAACCCATTACATTGAATGGTGTGACCGACATAAGGCCGTTAGGACAGATTGCACCCGGATTCGTCGTTCCGAAGTTCGTTGTTCCGATGAAGGGATTTACATAAGCGACAGGCTCGTCTGCCGATAGTGTGGCGGACGAGACTGTCATTATGATTCCCGCAACGATGAGATTGCGAATGTTCATAAAAAAATCAGATTGTTGAGTTCTTTTTGGTAAATTCGATGATTTCCGAAATGTATCCGAATGCCATTCCCACGACTGTGTCGGCCGCACCGTAATAGACCGCTACTCGATCTTCGTCGTGAAGGGCTGCACAAGGAAATATAACGTTGGGTACGTCGCCTTGCATTTCGTAGGGCATTGCCGGGGCAAGGAGATAGGGTTGTGTACGATAAAGTACTTTGGAGGGGTCTTCACGGTCGAGAATTGCCGCTCCCATAGAGTAACGGAATCCGTTACAAGTGGTAATGACACCGTGATAGAACATGAGCCAGCCTTCGTCGGTGAGGATAGGGATAGGGCCCGCACCTACTTTGGTGCATTGCCAAGCGCTCACAGGGAAAGGAGTGGGAGAGAGTACGTGCCGATGTTCGCCCCAAAATTTCATGTCGGGGCTGTAACTGATATAAATATCACCGAACGGAGTGTGTCCGCTGTCACTCGGTCGGCTCAACAAGGCATATTTTCCGTTGATCTTTTGCGGAAACAGTACTCCGTTGCGATTAAAAGGCAGAAGTGCGTTTTCACATTGGAAAAACTCTTTGAAATCGAATGTATAGCCTACACCGATAGTCGGGCCGTAGTAACCGTTACACCACGTAATCCAGTAACGGTCTTCGATCCAAGTGACACGGGGATCATACTTGTATTCAGATTCTATCATATCGGTATTTCCAGCTTTGAATTTAATGGGATCATGTTCGATGTCCCAATGAATACCGTCTTTGCTGAATCCTGCAAAGATATTCATTTGCACGGCTTTGTTATCGCAACGGAACACTCCGGCGAACCCGTCTTCAAAAGGTACTACGGCACTGTTGAAAATGCTGTTGGAAGAGGGGATATGGTAGCGGTCGATTACTGGATTTTTCGAATAACGCCACATGACGTCCGCACATCCTGCCGGACGGTCTTCCCAGGGCATAACCATTTTTTTTGTCATATCGTTTTTTCTTTTTTAATGTATATGTGTTTAATGTTTAATCGCGATTGAACGTAGGTCTGTTTTTTTGTCATCGATTACTTTCTTTCTTCGAATCATCGTAGGTGAATGGAATGAAGTAGGTGATTAGTAACGATGGTATTGTAGCCAACAATACATAGATAAAGAATCTTTCATAGCCTAGCCAATCACTGAAAAATCCACTCATCATACCTGGAAGCATGACACCGAGGTTCATAATACCCGAAGCGAAAGCGTAGTGTGACATTTGGTGTTTGCCCGGCGCTATCTGTTGCATCATGAAGAGTGTGAGACCCACGAATCCGAATCCATAACCAAAATATTCGATAACGATACCGGTTCCTATCAGATAGAGATTTTCGGGCTGGAATATGGCTAATAATGTGTAGGCTACGAATGGAAAGTTGAATACGCAACAGAGGGTGAAAAGCGTTTTCTTCAATCCTCGACGCGAAACGTAAACTCCTGCTAACAATGATCCTAAAACAAACGCAGCTGAACCGAACACTCCATTCAATGTGCCGATTTCGGTAAGAGAAAGTCCCAATCCGCCGATATCGCGTGAAGAACGCAGAAATAGCGGAGCGATTTTCATGATAAATCCTTCGGCAAAGCGGTAGAGTATGATGAAACAGATATAGTAAAAGATGTGTTTCTTGGTAAAGAAGTTTTTAATGACCTCCCATAGCTCTTTCGCCACATCGGAACTTGAACGTTTTTCTTGGTTTGGTACTTGTGTGGAAGGGAGTACTTTTGAGTGGTATAGCCCCAATAGCAACAACAGTGCCGAAATGATGATAAAAATAATCATCCACGCTTCTTTATAGGCGGGCATATTCGCTTGAATAGAGGCTCCTTCGGATGCGCCGAAATGTTCGGCTAGCATTCCCGCCGCTGCTACCAATCCACCGTTGGCTACTAATTTCGCAATGTTGTAGAAAGCTCCTTGTACACCGATGTATTTTGCCTGATCTTCGGGAGATAGTTCGGCCATATAGACGCCGTCACAAGCTATGTCGTGCGTGGCTCCACTCAAAGCGATGACGGCCATCGTGGAGATACTGATCGCGAAAAAGTAGTCGAAGTTCAATGAGAGAGCTACTATACCGAATAATAATCCACTCAGTAACTGGGTGACGATAACAAAAAATTTTTTCGTACGGTACATTTCTAAAAAAGGACTCCAAAGGAACTTTAATGTCCACGGTAACATGATGACAGAAGTCCAAAAGGCAATTTGGGTGTCGGATATTCCTAAGTCCTTGAACATAAATGTGGAAACGAGATTTACCGCTATAAAAGGAAGCCCCATGGCAAAATATGCCGTGGGGACCCATGCAATAGGATTTATTGATTTTTCTTTACTAATTTTCTTCATTTTCCCGAATTGTGTCTTTTTCTGTTCTATAAATAGTGTATCGATTATTTGACTCTGATTTCATCGGTGAACAGCCAGCCTCCGGCAATGCCGTTCGATAATGCCTTGTAGCGGATATAGCGAGTTTTTGCATTACCTTCCCAACCGAATTCTTTGAATTGAAGCGTTTCGATGTCGGGTGAAATGTCATTGTCGACAGTCGCTAGGATATCGTAATGTTCTCCATCGACGGAGCTCGATATGATAACTTGTTTGGGTAACCATACGTAGGGGCCTTTAAGCTGTATGAATTCGGCACAGACTTGTTTGATATCGGTTTCTTTACCGAGATCGATCGTTACATCGAAATCGCAATCGATAAAGCCTTGCCAACGGTCGTCGTTGTACATCCACCCCCCCCGGGCTCCATCGACCAATGTTTTCTCTCCCTGAGCTGCGTAATGATTGCTATAAGGATTGGCATAGGTTACTTTTTTCCCGATAGCCAGATGGTTTACCTTCTGGTATGATTCGGGTTTATCGCCTATTTCTTTTTCGAGCGGGAAAGGATTATAACCCTGTTCTCGAAGTATATTTACCGCTTGAAGGGCTCGGGTGTGGAAATTGTCCCACTTTTTGCCCCCGGAAGGTGACCACCCGATTTCGGCGAGTGCCAATATCCGGGGATATATCATGTATTCGAAGTGTTCGGGTGTGGGTATGTACTCGGTCCATACATTTCCTTGTACACCTAGAATAAGCTCGGCTTCTTTCGTGGAAAGCGAATCTGGGACCGGTTCGAAAGAGTAGACTTTTTCCAAGGTAAGATACCCGCCTATGGCCATAGGTTGAGTGTTGGGGGCATCTTGAAATGCATCGAGGTAGCAGTATTTACCGGGTGTCATGATGGCTTGGTTTCCAGCTTTTACAGCTTTGATGCCACCTTCTTCACCCCGCCATGACATGACTGTGGCCGTAGGAGATAGCCCGCCTTCTATGATTTCGTCCCACCCGATGATTTTACGACCGTGATCGTTTAAGAACTTTTCAATGCGGTGTATCATGTAACTTTGCAATTCGTCTACCGAATTTAAGTGTTCGTCGGCCATGCGCCTCTGACAACGGGGACATGTCTTCCAGCTACTTTTGCTTGCTTCGTCACCTCCGATGTGAATATATTCAGAGGGGAAAAGGTCGATTACTTCGAGTAAGACGTTTTCGAGGAATTCGAAAGTTTTTTCGGTTCCTATGCAAAAGTCGGCATTGACATAGGGTTTACCGGAACAAGATAACTCTGGGTAAGTGGCCAATACTTCTTCGGAGTGTCCCGGCATTTCGATTTCGGGAATGATGGTG
>ERZ836358.2554-NODE-2554-length-13710-cov-2.777444_pt1 | contig 13710 bp, 15 predicted proteins | sample MGYA00519942_ERZ836358 | MGnify/ENA primary metagenome ERZ836358 (study PRJEB31850, sample SAMEA3708798) | human gut metagenome | biome: human gut; feature: human-associated habitat; material: faeces | place: China | collected 2014 ...
TTCAGATAATAAAATCTTAGAAGCTTTAATAAACGATAAGCTTGACCAAGCAAAGAGAAATGGTATTGAATTGAGTGTGAAATGTGATGACACAAATATAGAAATTCTTTCTGATTATGACTTAGTTACTATACTATCTAATCTTATTGATAATTCTATTGATGCAGTGAATACTAATATTTCTGAAGAAAGGCAAATAATTCTTCGAATAAAAGAAGTTAAAAATAATCTTGTGATAAAAATCAAAAACGCCTTTAATAATGAAATTAGATACAATAAAGAAGAACTTATGTCTACTAAGGAAGGTCATAGCGGCTTAGGAATTAAAAGTGTGAAATCTGTGGTAAGTAAATATCAAGGAGAAATAAGAATGGACATAACGGATAATATGTTTTCTGTGTTAATAATTATTCCATTTCATCCATAAAATACGCCACTTTATACAAGGATTAAACAGTCCTTGTTTTTTTGTGTTAATTTATAGATAGGAAAAAGAGGTGACGTTAAATGGAAATTACTTTAGATATTGGTTATCCTTCAAATTTACTTTATTCAGACGTTTCGATTAGTGTGCCTGATCATGGGATAATATCTTTCGTCGGAGATAATGGTTGTGGAAAATCTACTCTTTTAAATATTATTGCTGGAAAACTAAAGATAAAAGGAAAAGAAAGCCCTGCAAGCAATAATTATGGTTCAGAAAATTATTGTCAAAGATTTGAAAATGAATGTGCCTATAGTTTGGGAAGTAATGAATACGGTGTTCCTTTTTATCAACTACCTGAAAATAGTCGTTATATTAAAAGTGAAGATATTTTATATGAAATTAAAAAAATACAACAAAAAGCTATTTTAGAGCATGGTTTAACTTATGATTATATGCAAGAAGGATTATCTTTAGAAAAAGCACAAAGTGTTTTAAATAAAAAGAAAGAACAACGTATTGAAAATATCATTTTTTCTCAAGAAAAGTATTCCAATGGTGAAACCTCTTTACAGTTCTTTCAAGAATATCTTTTACCAAATGCTCTTTATTTATTAGATGAACCAGAAGTTTCTTTATCTCCTGCAAATCAAGTTGCTTTAGCTCAAGAAATTAATGAACTAACACATTATTTAGGGTGTCAGTTTATTATTGCGACACACTCTCCTTTTATGTTAGGTACTTTAAACGCTAAAATTTATAATTTAGATGCAAGAGAATACGAAGTTACCCCTTGGTATAAATTAGAAAATGTTCGCTATTTTTATGATTTTTTCAAAAAACACGAAAAAGAATTCAATGATTGAGTTCTTTTTTTCTTTACCTTATTGACAAATCATTAAATGTATTATACTGTATTAGTGTACTAGTGACACTAATACAGTTAGGAGGACTCTATGTTTATAATAGATATTCAAAATAAAGTTCCTATTTTTGAACAACTCAAAAAACAAATCTTAGAATTTATCTCTATTGGCATTTTACTTCCTAATGATAAATTACCTTCGGTAAGGTCTCTTGCAACAGATATTGGTGTTAATCCTAATACTGTTTCTAAGGCTTATCAAGAATTAGAGAACCAAGGTTATATTTATTCCATTAAAGGAAAAGGATGTTTTATTGCTGATAATCAAACTGATCAATTGATTAAAGACGATAAATTAGAAGATTTTAAAGGATGTGTCAATGAAATGAAAAAGCATCAAATTACCAAAGACAAATTATTAGAAATTATTGAAGAAGTATATAAGGAGGAAACTGTATGATTGAAATTAAAGATGTGATGAAATCTTTTGAAAATAAAAATGTTTTAAATCATTTAAATGTCACAATTTCCTCAGGAAGTATTTTTGGTTTGATTGGTCCTAATGGAGCTGGTAAATCAACCTTACTTTATTTATTAAATGGGATTTCTAAATGTGATGAAGGAAGTATTTTATTTGATGGAAAAGAAGTGTATGAAAATCCTGATGTAAAAAAAGATATTTTATTCATTAGTGATGATCCTTACTATTTCCACTTTGCTACTATTGATGAAATGAAAGATTTCTATCTTACTTTTTATCCACAATTCAATTTAGAAACCTATCAACATTATGTCGATTTATTCCGTTTACCACAAAATAAACCTTTAAAAGATTATTCAAAAGGAATGAAAAGACAAGCAATGTTTGCTCTTGCACTTGCAATTGCACCAAAATATTTACTATTAGATGAAGCTTTTGATGGATTAGACCCTGTTATGCGTTTAGCCTTTAAAAAAGCTATAAATCAAATGATTGATGAAAATATGACAGTCATTATTTCATCTCATAATTTAAGAGAGCTTGAAGATATTTGTGATAGTTTTGGTATTTTAGAAAATGGATGTATGACAACATCTGGTGATCTCTATGATATTAAAGATCATATTCATAAAATACAAATTGCTTTTAAAGAAGAATTAAACAAAGAAGAATTTAGTCATTTAGATGTTCTATCTTTCCATAAACAATCTCGTGTGATTAATATGGTTGTTAAAGGAGACATCAATGAAATTAAAGATTATTTAAGAATGTTCAATCCTATTATGTTAGAAGTTTTACCTGTAAATTTAGAAGAAATATTTATTTATGAAATGGAAAGAAAGGGGTATGGTGTCTATGATTAATAAAGATTATTTTAAATATTTAATAAAACAAAATAAGAAATATCTTATTCTTATTTATGTAATTGGAATCATTATTCCTTTTCTACTAATCAATAAATTTGATTATGTACCTTTAAACGATGAAAATATAACGCGTTTTGCACAAATAATTCCTTTAGCTTATGGATTTATGTTATCTTTTATTGTCCCTATTTATCTGTTTTCTTTTTTACAAAAAAAGAAAAGTAATATACTTTACTTTTCCTTACCAATAAAAAAAGAATCACTTTATTTAACAACAAGTTTATTTTCTTACTTTGCAACTATTCTACCTGTTGTTATTTACCAAATTATAAGCCAATTTATTGGTAACTATATGATTTCTTTTCCATTGGACAAATTTATTCTAGCAATAATTATCACCATATGTTTGCGATGAATACAATCATTACATTTGTAACACTTTCATCTCAAAATATGACTGATAGTTTAATTTGTTCGATTGCTTATATGATCATACCCTTTGTTGTTTTTCTTGCTCTTAATATTTGTGCAACCAAGGTAGCCCAAACATTTATGATGGGATATGGAAACTATTCACAATCATTAAAATTATTACTTAATTATATAAGTATTGTTTATAGTGGGTTTTTCCAAGGAAACTATTTATTATCGCCATTTGTTTCTAATACACCTATTATCTATTGGTTTATTTTAAGTATTATCTTTTCATTGATTAATTATCATTTATTTTTAAAACGTACACTCGAAAAAAGTGAAACATACACAAAATCTATCTTTATGTATCCATTGATTATTATTTTAAGTACATTATCAATGATGTTATTTGTGTATGATCTAGAGGATTTAAAAATGACAACACTCATGTTTTCTGTTATTTTCATCATTTATTTAATTATGTATTATTTTTCAAAAAGAAAAATTTATTTCAGCTGGAAAATTCCATCTCTCTTTATTCTATTGATTATTGGTTGCATTGGTTTTTCTAATATTTATTCTAATACCAAAGGTCTTAATACAATTTATGAATTACCAAAAAACAAGGATATCCAAGAAATCTATTTTTCTACTGATCGTTATATTTTCGACGAAGATAAGCCATCAACTGTCGATAATCAAGAAATAGAGAATTTAACAACGAAAAATATTACAATTCAAAATAAAAAAAATTTCATGAAAAGTATGTACGAAATTATGAACAAAAATTTAATTACTAAATCCGCTGATTATCATGGTTATGAAAACTATTATGAATTAACGATTAGTTTTACAACTAAAAACACCATCAATCCAAACAGAAATTATATTATTAAGGATGAAAATATGGCAGCTGTACTCGATATTTTTTCTAAATATGACATCATTAAAAACAAATAGGTTGGGTATTACCTCAACCTATTTCTATAGAAGGAGTCTTTATGAAAAAAACTACACATATATTATTTACTATTTACATATTTTTAGTCATTTGGATCATACTTTTTAAATTATCTGTTTCTATTGATCAATTACCACATTTTAGAAGCATTAATTTAATTCCCTTCTATTATCCAAATAAGACAACTTATCAAATAAGAGAAGTTCTTGATAATCTGATTATTTTTATTCCTTTTGGGCTCTATTTAAAAACATTAAATATTAATAGTGATCGAACAATATTTCTTGGTTTTCTATTAAGCATTTCATTAGAATTATCTCAATATATCTTTTGTCTTGGAGCAAGTGATATTACAGATTTAATTACGAATACAACAGGAGTACTTGTCGGTGTTGGTCTTTATTATCTTTTAAAAAAGATTTTTAAAGAGAAGACCAATAAAATTATTTTAGCATTAGCAGCTATTGTAACGATTTTATTTGTTTCTTTGATCATTATTATTCTTATAAACAATTAATGCACATAAATCACAAGTTATTCACAATTGTGCATAATAAAAAATGAGGTCTCCCTCATTTTTTTATTCTGTTGGATGACGATCACCTAATAAATAATCATCTACATGTTCAAAGATATATTGAATAGATAATGGTTTTCTTCCTGTAAGTGAACTAAAATCACTAACAGGAACATCTAAATAGCCTTGTGTGACAGTTGTTCCAAAAGTAACCATTCCTTCTGATGTTGCTTTAATTGGACTTTTTGAAAAATCTCCATCCGTATTTCTAGGAACACCAATTGAATCAAAATAAGCATAAAGTTCATCATCTGTAAGTCTTGTATAAGTGATATGATTTCCTGTTGCTTTGTTTCCAATAGCTAAGAAATCTTCATAAGATAGTGGTTCTAAACCATTAATATTTAAAACAGCTCGATGTAATAAATGATTATTTAAAGCACAAGCTGCTGCATAAGCGCAATCCTTACGTGAAATAAACCACACACGTCCATCACCCATATTTTTAGAAATTGTTGTTTCTTTAGCTTCTACGGCTCTTAAATAGTCACTTGTAAATGCTTCAACAAAAAGAGAATTTCTTAAGAAAATATAATCAAGTGATGTATTTTGAATGATTGCTTCTGTATAAGAATGATCAACATTTTCAATACTTGGATTAAATGGATGTGCTGCAGATAAAACAGATGTATAGATAATTTGTTTTACATTAGCTTTAACACAAGCATCGACAGCATTTTTATGAGCTTGTCTTCTTTTTTCACCAACAAAAGGCATTGAAATCAATAAAACCTTATCCGCACTTTCAAAAACTTTAACAAGTCCTTCAGGATCATTAAAATTAGCTATAGCTGTTTGAATTCCTTGTTCCTTATATTCTTTTAAACTTTCTTCTTTAGGTGCTGTAAATACTAAATCTTCTTTGTTCATCAATTCTAAAGCGTATTTAGCCACTAATGAACCAAAATTTCCATCAACACCATTAATAACAATTTTACTCATCGTTCATACCTCCACATGTGAAAATTATATCATGAATATTTTTATAAAATAGACCTTAAAAATTAATAAAGACTATAAGTTTTTCTTATAGTCTAAAATAATCTTCTACATATTTCATAAACTGTTGTATCGCCTTTTTTTCATTATCTCGATGATAGCCTACTGCATAATCTGCATGGTGATGACTTTCTTTTAAAGGAATAGCCACAACTTGATCGTTTTCATTAATTACTTCCGTTGCTGTAAGACCAATACCTTCCCCTAAAGAAATAGCCATCATATATTCATTTAAATCATCTACTTCTTTTTTTATGTAAGGAATCATCCCATCTAAACGAAAAGATTCCATATAATCATGATAATATTCTTCTCCTTGTTTTTTAGATAAAATAATGAGTGGTTCATTTTTAATATCTTCTATCGTTAAATATTCTTTATGACTTAAAGGATGTTCTAATGAAGTGACAACACAAATATGGCTATGATGTATTGTTTGATAAATTAAATCAGGATATTTTTTAAAGTTATTGGTTAATCCAAAGCCTAAGTCTATTTCCCTTTCATTTAATTTTTCCATACATGTTAATAAATTAAACGCTTTAATATCAATAGAAACATCATGATTTTCTTTAAAACTTCTTACAATAAAAGGAATATGTTGTTTTTCAAAAGGTCCTGTTATCCCTATCGTTAATACATCCTTTTGTAAGTTTTCCTTAATATCTTCATATTCATTATTATAATCATCTATTAATCTTTTAGCCAAATCATAATAACGCTTTCCTTCTTTTGTAAGAGTTGGACAATAAGTTTTTCGATTAAACAAAGAAAATCCTAAATCTTTTTCTAATTTTGTAATTTGTTGAGAAATTGCTGATTGTGAAAGATAGTATTTCTTAGCAGCTTTAGAAAAGCTCCCTTCTTCTACTACAGCCATAAAATAATAAATCACTTGTTTAAACATCTACATCACCCTATTTATCATATCATCTTATGCACATTTTTTCATAAATTGTGCGTAAAAAAGTGAATAACTTGAGTTATTCACCTTATTCACATATTTATTCACTTTTGTACAAATAAAAAACACATCTAAGATGTGAATCAAATAATCTGGCAGGGGTAGTAGGAGTCGAACCCACATCAACGGTTTTGGAGACCGGTATTCTACCATTGAACTATACCCCTATTGGGTTTGCCTAATTAATATACCATAATAAAAATAAATATGCAATAGGTATTTTCACTATAATTGTAAAAAAAATAAACATATGATAATTTTGAGGAGGTTAAATATGAAAAATGACTTAGAATTAACTATTTCTTCTATCAAAATACAATCATTTAAAGATATTTATAAAATGAACATTGCTTTTGATAAAGGCACAATTTTTAAACAACTTGATAAACCTTGGGTGATGTGTCGTGGATGATACATTATTACAAATAAGTAAATTGGATTTTTGTATCCAAGATGTTACTTTGTTTTTAGATACCCATCCTGATGATCAAGAAGCTAAAAAATATTATAAAGAAGGGATGAAGCATCTTTTAAAGATGAAAGAAACTTATTTAAAAAATGGTGGTGCTCTTACAAATAGAGACGGAAAGAATATTGAAAACTATATTAATGAACCATTTCCATGGACGAAAGGAGAATTGTCATGTGGTTGTATGAAAAACGCTTGCAATATCCCGTTAATGTAAGAAAACCTGATGCTAAAACAGCTAAAATTGTTATTTCTCAACTAGGAGGACCTAATGGGGAACTAGGTGCTGCACTTCGTTATTTAAGTCAGCGTTATACAATGCCTTATCCTCGTATACAAGCTTTACTAACAGACATTGGCACAGAGGAACTTGCACACGTTGAAATTATCAGTACTCTATTCTATCAACTTACCAATGGTCTAACACCTCAAGAAATTAAAGATGGTGGATTAGATGCCTACTTTACAGATCATACTCTAGGAGTTTATCCAACAAATAGTGCTGGTATACCATTTAGTGCAGATACTTTCCAATCTGTTGGTGATCCTATTACTGATTTAACAGAAGATATGGCTGCTGAACAAAAAGCTAGAACCACTTATGATAACATTCTTGCTTTAAGTAAAAATGAAGACGTCAATAAAGTCATTCGTTTTTTAAGAGAAAGAGAAATCGTGCATTATCAACGTTTTGCTGAAGGACTTGAATATGTCAAGAGTCAATTAAATAAGAAGAACTACTACGCTTATAATCCCTCATTTACTTCATCAAAACGTGAACAAACATGTGAATAAGGTGAATAACTCAAGTTATTCACCTTTTATGCACTTATTCACACTTTCCCCACAAATATTCACTTAAATTTGTTACTAAAAACATTTGTATTTCTTGAGCCATTTCCTTATTTATCTTAGAAATTCTCCCTTTATTTTCTACATAAACATCGATATATCTTTTTTTAGCCGGAATTTGTTTACAAAAAAATTCTTTATTTTTTCCTTTATAAACACAACTTAATTGTCGAAAATCATCCCATAACTGTTTAATTTCTTTATCTTTTATTAATAAATCAATAAAACTCTTTTCTTGAAGATAAAAATCATCTTCTTTAACTACACCTCTATCAACTGCTTTTTTAATAACATAAGATAAATATTGCATCGCATAACGATCTTCATCACAAATATAAACACGCGAACACTTCAACATCATTTTTGTAAAAAGAACAGCTTTGTCTTCATGTTTAAAAATAAGTTCATCTTTCTTGTCATTTACTTTGAGATCCTTATAAATCATTTGTATCATCTCTAAATCACAAAATCCATAACTATACATATTTCCTAATGTATATTCCAAACGATCTACAGAAAGTTTAGGAGATTCATTATCAGCCAGCGGATATAAATGATAGTTACAAACATCTTCTATCGTTAAATGATACTTATGCAACAAAGAAACTAATACGGTATCTTGTTCAATTACCTTTTTCGTATCTAATTCTGTTGATTCTTGTTTTAAATGATCTTGGTGATAGAAATCTATCGTATGTGCAAAGACAGGAGTTGCTATATCATGAAGCAAACCTGCAACTGTCTGTCTAAGATCATGTGTAAAATGATAAACAATTAATGCAACCCCTATACTATGTTGATAACGAGAATATGGTACGATGTTTGAAAAGAAGTCAAAAGCAGTATATTCCACTCCACAATTCATCCCAATATCTTTAAGTCTTTGCATTGATGGAACATGTATAAGACTATTTATAAATTCTAAATGCTCTTTTTCATAAATTTTCCATAAATTGTTCAATTTTTTCAACTCCTTAAAATTCTAAATTACATTCATTTTATCACACTTTTTTAAAGTATATGAAAAAAAGTAAAATTTATTTTAATGTTTTTTTAAAATAAAGCTTGATTAAAACGAAAATATATGTATAATTATAAGAGCAGTAACGGGAAGTAGCACAGCTTGGTAGTGCACCTGGTTTGGGACCAGGGGGTCGCAGGTTCAAATCCTGTCTTCCCGACCATTTATAAAAATTGGGGCCATAGCTCAGCTGGGAGAGCACCTGCCTTGCACGCAGGGGGTCAGCGGTTCGATCCCGCTTGGCTCCACCAATTAATTTAATAAATTTCAATATTATGGCGGGATAGCTCAGTTGGCTAGAGCATTCGGTTCATACCCGGAGTGTCGAGGGTTCGAATCCCCCTCCCGCTACCATTAATATTGCGGAGATTTACCCAAGTCTGGCTGAAGGGACTGGTCTTGAAAACCAGCAGAGGATTAACGTCCTGCGGGGGTTCGAATCCCTCAATCTCCGCCATTTTTATCTTTTGGTCTGGTAGTTCAGTTGGTTAGAATGCCGCCCTGTCACGGCGGAGGTCGCGGGTTCGAGTCCCGTCCAGACCGCCAGTAATTGTAATTAAGAGAGTCATTCATGACTCTTTTTTTGTTTATTAAGAATTTGAATGCGTGGGAAATAGCATACTAAAATACCATGACATATTTGTGTGATCTGGTATAAATTTTTTTATCCTGCAATCATACAGTGGTTATTTGATTCTTCTCCTAGGATCATTGCATACAGGACATTCTATTTCAACTTCATCATGTTTACTGGACATTCTGTCTTCTTTTGCCAATTAACCAACGATCCAGTTAGGAACATTGGCAATATGGCCACAAGCAGTATGTTTCATTTTGATAAGTGTATCTTCTGCAATCATTGATGCATTTTTCACTGTAGAGTCTGTCATTAGGGGTACCTATGTATATTCACATTTCATAAGATTGCCACATGAACATAAAAGAGTATTTTTTTGAAATGATTCTATCACATGTGTGCGGTATTTTAGATGGTCAAGTTTGTTTTTTAAATTTTTTTTCTTTCTTTCAAATTTTTGATACGTCTTTTCTTTTTTATACCATAAAGTTCATATACTTTTTATTCCTGTTTGAATAGAAGCCATAGTATCTGACCATTTAAAAGTTTTCAACACTTTCATATACTTCGATATATTTTTCACCCTCATGACGGTTGTACCACCATCTGATCATCTTTTTGTCATCTTCATATTTGATGCAGTTTTCAGCCATGGGAGGTCTAGAAGTGTATCTGGTAATGTAGTTGACGCAATCATCAACGTTATTGTCATCATTGTCTTTTTCTTTCTTTTTGGCGTAGACATAAAAGCCGTTTACAAGTTCTTTATAGAAACGTTGTTTGAGATAATTGAAACTCTCAAGTTCTTGTTTTGAGAGAAGATCAAGGATTTGATACATTCAAGTCTTTCTGAGTTTTTCACAGGAAATAAAAGTTCTTCATTTTATTTTTTTTGTATCAAAAGCTTCTTCACAAACAAGGCAGTGGATATGGGGATTCCATTTCAAATCTCTGCCAAAAGTATGTAAAGTCAAAACAGAACCGAAAACGATTTTGTTTCTGTTATTTTTATAAGAGTAGGGGCATTTGCTTTTTTAATAAAGAGCTTTTTCTTTTTGATTTTTCTGTACTTTGCATCATTAAAAACACAGGCAAGGGTGTTTCTGGCACCAATAAAAAGAAGATTCAAAAGGGATCTGTCTTTAATAAAATAACTTCTTAGATGTTTTGAAATGGTAAAGACGATATGACGGTGCTTGGCATCGAGAGCGATAGAGAAAATATGAACAGCACGCAATTTAGCCTCTTTAGAGCCACAAGAAGTACAGAGCTTGGAGTGACATTTGTGAGGAACGATAGATTCGTTGCCGCAATGAGGGCAGACAAAAAGATCATAGCCAAGATAGATGAAACCACAAAGAATAGTTTTCTGGATGGTATCATAGGTAACGTTTCTGATCTTACCTCTATTATAAAGAGAGCGGATATAGTTGATATTGTCATTAAAGATATAGGAAAAAGATTCCTTGCCTTTGATCTTATCGACATGATCAAAATTGTATAAAGCAAGGCAGTCAGCATAGTTAGTATCATCAATCATAAAATCACCAACTAACATTTTAAAGAAAAAGGTAATAATCTTCAAAGATTATTACCATGTGGACAAAATTTATCCCTTTTTTATCATAAAAATATGATATTTATTTTTTGCATTTCACACCTCAAAAACGACATTTCACACCTAATTTAAAAATAAGGTGCCATAAATAGTAAAATAAAGATGTACATGGAATTATTTACTATAATCTATTTTAAATACCAGAGCAAAAAAAGAAAAAATGAATGTAAGGATAAGTAAAATAATGGCAAGTATACTTACGTTATGATAATCTTTACACAAGTGCCTGCTAATGTATTTGCAGCAGACACTTATATTTGTAATAAATATTGATGGTTGCTGTAAAGAATAAAATAAAAATGTAGGAAAACCTATAAAATTATTTAGTCTAAAACCGACATTTTTTTAATTGACATGTGAATATAATAATCTAAAATAAAATTTTTAATGAAAGGGGTTGCTAGTATGGTAGTTGAAACAATAAAAAGGTATCCATTACTTGTTATTTTTATGCTTGTTTTATTACTTGTGATGATTTTTGCAATTGTTTATTATCGAATGTCAAAAAAGTATGAAAAAAGTCAAATAGAATTAAAAGAATCTTTACTTGCAGCAACGACATTAAATAGATGTATTCATGCTTTAACTTATCATAGTGAAATCGATGATGCTATTAATGATTTGTTATGTCTTATTACTGAGTTTTTTCAAGGTGATCGTGCTTATATTTTTCAAATAGACTATGAACAAAATACGACATCTAATCTTTTTGAGTATACAGAAGAAGGGGCAACTCCGGAAATAAATAATTTGCAAAATGTTTCTTTAGAAACTATTCAATATTGGTTAGATCGTTTTAAGGTTGATGGAACATTTTATTTAAAAAGTTTAGAAGATGAGGTTGATAAAAATTCTGAAACCTATCGTCTTTTAAAATTACAAAATATAACGAGTCTTATTGCTGCGCCTTTGATAGAAAATGAAATTATTACTGGATTTTTGGGTGTTGATAATCCACGAAGAAGATATGATAATAGTAGCTTATTATCTTCGGTTGTTTTCTTTGTTTCTGAGAGTATGAATAGAAAACAACAGGAACAAAAATTAAAAGCAATGAGTTATTTAGATTCAATGACACATATTTTTAATCGTAATGCTTTGATAGAACGAATTGATAAGATTAAAGAAAGTCAAAATAAGGATATTGGGATTGCTTATTTTGATTTAAATGGATTAAAAAAGATCAATGATTTACAAGGACATTTGGAAGGTGATGCCGTTTTAAAGAAAACTGCTTATTTGATTAATGAGTGTTTTCCTAGAAAAGCTTATCGTTTTGGTGGGGATGAATTTGTTGTTCTTTCAGTAGATGTTAAAGAAGCTAGTTTTATAAAGCAAGTTGAACAATCAAAGAAGTATTTAGAACAAAATGGTATTTCGTGTTCTGTAGGTGTTTCTTGGTGCTATAATATAAACGATGTTGATGAACTCATTAAAGAATCAGATACTAAAATGTATGAAAATAAAGCAAATTTTTATGAAAATGAAATGGTTGGTATTGAAAGCTAACCATTTTTTTATGGTATAATGAGATTAATGAAAAGAGATGAGACTATGCAAAATATGAATTATTATTATGACTTTTCGGGTCAAAAATTTGAATATCCATTAAGTCTAAGTATTAATCAATTTGATCGACAAGTTTTTTCAAGACAATCTTCTTTAGAAATTTCTTATGTTTTAAAAGGAAGTTATGAAGTATTACAGAAAAAATGTCGACTGTTATTTATGAACATGAATTAGCTATTATTGCTCCTAATGATATTCATATGTTAAAGATGAATGAAAAAGAAAGTATTATTTTAACATTACATATTGATTTTTCTTATTTACCTCATTATATGGTAGGAGATATAGATCATAGTTTTCAATCTCTTATTTGTAGAGAAAATCAAAATAAATCTCTATTATTTCAAATAAAACAACAATTAGGCATCTTACTTTTACATTTTATTGAAAACAAAGATAACATCTATTTATTAAATTTAGTAATATCAAAATTAATTTACATGATTAGTCAGAATCAAGAATTCTCTTTAGAAAATTTACCACTTTCTTCTAAAAATCATGAAAATTATATGAAAGCTATTTTATTCATTGATCAACATTACCAAGAAGATATTCATTTAGAAGATGTTGCTCAAAATCTTTCTTTTAGTATCTCCTATGCTTCACGTTTATTTAAAAAATATACAGGTGTTAGTTTTGTAAAATATTTATCAATGGTAAGAATACGACATTCATTAGAAAAGTTACTAGCAGGGAAAGACTCGATTGATGAGATTGCATTTTCTTGTGGAATGTCTGCAAAGGCTTATAGTCAAGCATTTAAAGACTTATATGGGATTACACCAAGTGTTTATCGTAAACAATTTCAAAAAAACTTGAAATATAATAAGGAAAATAAGGAACAAAGAATGCATTTGGATCAAAAACAAATTGCCTTGATTCAACATTTAATAAATGATCATCATCTATATCAAGATGAATATCTTGATATAGATAAAGAAAATCAACAAAGCATATATTTATTTAAAAATATATTAAATAAAGATATTAAATTTTTAAATTACTTAGGAAAAGATACTTTAATAATAATGGGAACTCATCAAATATTAATTG
>ERZ836358.2555-NODE-2555-length-13695-cov-5.029399_pt1 | contig 13695 bp, 9 predicted proteins | sample MGYA00519942_ERZ836358 | MGnify/ENA primary metagenome ERZ836358 (study PRJEB31850, sample SAMEA3708798) | human gut metagenome | biome: human gut; feature: human-associated habitat; material: faeces | place: China | collected 2014 ...
CCGACATTCGCAGACCGATTTCACGGGTTCGTTCCGTGACGGATACATACATGATATTCATAATTCCGATACCGCCTACAACCAATGAGATGCCGGCAATACAGGCAAGCAGGGTGGTCATTAAATCGGTGGTAGAGTTGAGCATTGTACTCAATTCCTGTTGTGTACGAATAGTGAAATCATCATCGTCAGAGGTCTTCAACTTATGATTGCGGCGGAGAATCGTGCTGATTTCATCCGTAGCGTATTCTGTCATATCTTCGGTGAGGGCGGAGGCGAAGATACCTTGCAGATAGGTAACGGCAAGCAGACGTTTCATCACCGTTGTGTAGGGAGCAAGTACTACTGCATCCTGATCCTGTCCCATAGAGTTGTATCCTTTTGACTTGAGCACACCTACCACTCGGAAAGGGATCTTGCTAAAACGGATAATTTTTCCAACCGGATCGCTTCCGTCGGGAAAAAGATTGTCTACTATTGTCTTTCCTATCACGCATACTTTTGCCGAGCTTTGTATGTCGGCTTCCGTGAACATCTCACCGTTCTCTACCGTTAATTGGCGGATATCGAGATATTCCGTTCCAACCCCGTTCACGGAGGCAGGATAGTTGTTGTTGCCGGCAATAAGCTGTCCCGATGAAGAGACATTGGGACTGATGGCTGACAGGAAGTTGGTCTCGTCACGCAAAGCCTCGTAGTCGGTGAGCTTTAACGTTTGCATGGCAGACGGATCTTGGCGCACACCTCCACGCATATCGGCTCCGGGATGAATCATAATCATGTTCGATCCCATTTCGGAAATCTGTTGCTGGATACTTTTCTTCGAACCTTGTCCGATGGCAAGCATCGTGATGACGGAAGCGACACCGATGATAATACCGAGCATGGTGAGAAATGCACGCAACTTGTTGTTTGCCAATGCGCGGAGAGCTATCTTGAATAAATTGGTTCCATTCATGTTGTTAGTAATTAGTTATTTCGTTAAACGCGGTCTATCCTTCTTCGTCATTTTTGGGTAATGCAGCCAATGCCTCGGCGGCGGATAGTATTTCCGGATTAGCGGTATCCTCTATGACATGACCGTCGCGCAGGCGGATATTCCGGCTGCTATATTGCGCAATCTCCGGATTATGCGTTACGAAGATGATGGTGCGTCCTTCCGCATGAAGCTTTTGAAAGAGGACAAGTATCTCAAATGAGGTACGGGTGTCGAGGTTTCCGGTTGCTTCATCGGCAAGAATCACAGCCGGATTGTTGACCAATGCGCGTGCAATGGCCACCCGCTGCATTTGTCCACCGGACATCTGGTTTGATTTGTGTTCCAGACGGTCACCTAATCCTACGGCCTGCAAGGATTCGATGGCACGGCGACGGCGTTCGGCGGCACTGACGGAAGAGTTGTACATAAGTGGCAGTTCTACGTTTTCTACAGCCGTTGTTTTGGGCAACAAGTTATAGTTTTGGAACACGAATCCGATTTTCCTGTTCCTCAAGACTGCACGTTGAGGCTTGCTCATAGTGCGGACGGGTATGTCGCTGAGCAGATATTCACCGCTCGTCGGAGTATCCAGGCAACCCAGAATATTCAGTAACGTAGATTTTCCCGAACCGGAAGTGCCCATGATAGTGACAAACTCCCCTTCGTGAATGGTGAACGAAACACCTCGTAACGCATGGACGGTTTCGTCACCTACCTGAAAGTTACGCTTGATATTTTGTATTTCAATTACTTTCTTCATGGTGTTTGTCACTTGTTGTTTTTCTTCTTACTTCCCGGAGGGCCAGGCATGAACGGGCTTCTTTCTCCTCCGCTCTGTTGGTTGGGTCCGGCTTCCATATTTTCGCCCGGCATGGCACCGATAGTAGCTTCCGTCACAATTTTAGTGCCTTCGGAGATACCACTGATAATTTCCGTAGACATACCGTTACTGATTCCTATCTCTACCGGATGGGCAGTGAATGTATTTCCTTCGCGTGTCCAAAGTTTATGTTCACCTTCACAGTCATTTACGATGTCGTTAGTGCCGATTAAGGGTTTTTCGGGTACGAAACGCAATGCTTTGTTCGGTACGGAAAGTACGTCTTTTTTGTCAAGGATATAGATGGTGACATTGGCCGTCAGACGTGGTTTCAGTTTCAAATCGGGATTGGGAGCGGAGATTACCACTTCATAAGTAACCACCGTGCTACTGCTGGTACTTGTACTGCTGGTACTGCTTGCATCGCCCAAACGAATCTGAGTCACAACGCCCTCAAAGGTATCATTAGGATATGCGTCCACCGTAAAACTGGCGCGCTGTCCTTCTTCTACGCCACCTATATCGGCTTCATCCACATCGGCCACTACCTGCATTTGCGTCAAGTCCGCAGCGATAGTGAACAGGGTAGGTGTCTCGAATCCGGAAGCGACAGTTTGTCCGGCTTCCACATCACGGCTGATAACAACTCCGTCGATAGGTGAAGTGATGGTAGCGTATGATAAGTTACGCTCTGCCTTTGCGAGAGAAGCCTTACTGCTGTCATAGCTGCTCTTAGCTTTCTGATAGTTGTAGAGGGCTTGTTCGAAATCCGTGTCGCTGATGAGTGATTTTTCGTGCAAGCCTTTGCTACGTTCATAGTTTTTCTTCTGATATTCATATTCGGCTTTCGCACCGTCGTATGTCGCTTGTTGTGAAGCCAATTCACTTTGCAGTGTGACGCGGTCCATTTCGGCAATCAATTGTCCTTTGGTGACTGTCGAGTTATAATCTACATAAATCTTGTCGATGATACCCGATACCTGTGTACCGACTTCGACTTCCGTCACCGGCTCTATCGTTCCGGTAGCAGTTACCGAATTTGAAATATCGCCTTTGCTGACAGCGACGGTAGCATACGTGACTTTATGCTTGGCGGGTGAACCGGTGAAGAACCAGATTCCTATACCTACTACCACAATGACTGCCACGGCGATTAGGATAATCTTTTTCGTTTTCATTCGTTTATGATGCTTTTAATTAATATACGTTTGTTGATTTATAATGTCAATTTGTCTCCTTGATAGAATTTCAGTAACTGTGTGTTCAGTATGGCCATATATTTAGCCTGAAGTTGCTCTTGTTGAGCTTGTAGCAGGTTATTCTTTTCGGTGAGGAGCTCCACTGTATTTCTCATACCCAAATTGAACTGTTCGCTGATCAGGTCATAGCTGATCTGCGTACTTCTCAGCTTTTCGTTGGCTGCCGCATAACGTTGTTGTGCGCTGTTTGCGTCCAGCCAAAGACTTTCGATGGTCTTATAGAGGGCTTTTTGTTCGTCAAGTAAGGAAAGCATATTCGTTTCGCGTTGCAGTCTAGCTTTTTGTACAGCACTTTTCGTCTGGCGGTTATTAAAGATAGGTACACTGACAGACAATCCGATAGAATTATTCCATCCGTTTTTCACTTGTTCGCCGAAAGTGAAATCGCTTCCACTTGTATGGTTTGTGCCGATGCCTGCGCTGAGGCTGATAGTGGGGAAGTAACTCGATTTGGCAATATCAATGCCTAGTTCGGAAGCCTCTACATTCAACTTACTTGCCTCGATTTCGGGACGGATGGCAAGGGCGCTTACATAGACATCCTTTTTGGCAGGTAACGGAGCCAGTACGTTTTCATCGGACAGGTTAGGGAGGTAGACGTTCATTTCATTCTCTCCGTCCAGTTCGAGCAATTGTTTCAGTTGCAATTTGTAATCTTGTAAGGTGGCTTGCGCTGTGACAAGTTGATAACGGTCTGTGCTTACCTGAGCCTCTAACTGTGCGAAGTCACTTTTGGCAATACTTCCGGCATTGAGAAGTTCCTGTCCGCGATCACGTTGGGCAATGGAGACTTGCAGTGTGTTTTCATTCACCCTGACGGATTCGGCGGCATAAAGAATCTGGATATAAATTTGTGCAATCGACTCTTTAATCGTATTCTCCGAAGTAGCTATATCCAATTCGGCTACCTGGTTGTTCAGCCGTTCCTGTTTGAGAGTTTTGAGTCGCTTACTGCCGTTGTATATGGTCCACGAGGCATTCAGACCATAGTTGCCGTTGTAACTTGTTTTACTGTTGCTGCTGATGATTTCGTTGCCACTCACCCGGCTGCTCGTCTCCTGATAGGGGCGATTCACTACTTGCTGGCTGGTAGAGAACGAAAGGCTGGGAAATAAAGCCGCTTTGGCAGTCTTTACGTCAATCTGTGTGCTTTCCGCAGTCACACGGTTCTTGCGAATCGTAATATTCTGTTCCAAAGCATAGTCGATGCAAGATTGCAAATCCCATTGAGCGGGGAGTCTGGCTTCATTTAACGTATCGGCTTGCAACGAAAAATCTTGTGCAGATATGTCGGAAAGCATACCTGCACCAAGAAATGTCATCACTGCCAATCTTCTTACATTTATCATATTCATACTTCTATTGATTTATTGGTAACGAAGGTACGTACATATTATATTAGCGGCAAAAGTGATAGACGGATCATTGAATTTTACCGTTAAATGATTTTTTTCTGTCGATAGGGAGATTAGCCGGGAAAAACACAATAAATCTCGCAACAATTCGGGGGATTTGTTTGTTTTTATTATAAATATTGTATATTTGTACTCATTACAAATTCTAACGACGATATATGAAGAATGCACTGCTTGCCGTTTGGAACTTTTATTTGGAAGGTTTCCGCAGTATGACACTTGGTCGTACATTGTGGGCTATTATCCTTTTGAAATTATTCGTCATGTTCTTTATCCTCAAATTATTCTTTTTCCCGAATTTCCTTAGTGATCACCCTACGGAGGCTGAAAAAGGAGCGTATGTGGGCAATGAACTGATAGAACGTGCCCTTCCGGAGAAACCGATTGATTTTTAACTCTTAAACAACATAAGATTATGATTGAAAGTATTGACACCTCGCTGATCGATTGGTCGAGAGCCCAATTTGCGATGACAGCTATGTATCATTGGATTTTTGTTCCGCTTACACTTGGACTGGCAGTGGTGATGGGAATCATGGAGACGCTGTATTATAAAACAGGAAATGAATTCTGGAAAAAGACTGCTCAGTTCTGGATGAAGCTTTTCGGTATCAACTTCGCTATTGGTGTAGCGACCGGTTTGATTCTAGAATTTGAATTCGGTACAAACTGGAGTAATTATTCATGGTTTGTAGGTGACATTTTCGGAGCACCGTTGGCGATTGAAGGGATTTTGGCATTCTTCATGGAAGCCACATTTATAGCTGTGATGTTTTTCGGTTGGGGAAAAGTGAGCAAACGCTTCCATCTGGCTTCTACCTGGCTGACGGGATTGGGAGCAACTATTTCTGCTTGGTGGATTCTGGTGGCCAATGCATGGATGCAACATCCGGTAGGGATGGAGTTCAATCCCGATACGGTGCGTAACGAGATGGTAGATTTCTGGGCTGTGGCTACATCACCTGTGGCTGTCAACAAGTTCTTCCATACCGTATTGTCCGGTTGGGTGCTGGGCGGTGTGTTCGTGGTCGGCATTAGTTGCTGGTATTTGTTGAAGAAACGCAACCGTGAGTTTGCACTTGCGAGCATAAAAATTGGTGCTATCTTCGGACTAGTGGCATCGTTACTCGCCGCTTGGACAGGAGACGGTTCCGGTTATCAGATTGCACAGACACAGCCGATGAAGCTGGCTGCTGTGGAAGGTCTGTATGAGGGTGGAACGAATGTAGGACTGGTAGGAATAGGAGTGCTTAACCCTGAAAAGGAAACCTATGATGATGGGAAAGAACCTTTCCTCTTCCGTTTTGAGATACCGAGTCTGCTTTCTTTTCTGGCGGAACGTGATGCGGATGGTTACGTTCCGGGAATCACAAACATTATTGAAGGCGGTTATCAAATGAAAGACGGTACGACGGCTCTCTCGGCAGCCGAGAAGATAGAACGCGGGAAAACGGCTATTGGGGCATTGGCAGCCTATCGTGCGGCAAAGAGTGCAGGTCATGAAGAGGATGCGCAAGTGGCATATAAAGTGTTGCAGGAGAATATTCCCTATTTTGGATATGGGTATATTAAAGATGTGAATCAGTTGGTTCCGAATGTTCCTTTGAATTTTTATGCGTTCCGTGTCATGGTAATTCTCGGAGGATATTTTATTTTGTTCTTTATTGTAGTATTGTTCTTTGTCTATAAGAAAGATTTGAGTAAGATGCGCTGGATGCATTGGGTCGCTTTGCTTACTATTCCTTTGGGATACATTGCCGGACAAGCGGGATGGGTGGTTGCCGAGTGTGGCCGTCAGCCTTGGGCAATTCGTGATATGCTGCCTACGACGGCTGCTATCTCCAAACTTGATGTGGGTTCCGTACAGACTACTTTCTTTATTTTCCTGTTCCTGTTTACTGTAATGTTGATTGCCGGTACCGGAATTATGGTGAAGGCTATCAAGAAAGGACCGGATACGGAAGATAATATGAATACTAATCATTAATTGTAAAGGCTATGTATATATTTCTACAACAATATTGGTGGCTTGTCGTTTCCTTGCTGGGAGCTATCCTCGTGTTTTTATTGTTTGTGCAAGGAGGTAATTCTTTGTTGTTCTGTCTCGGTAAGACGGAAGAACACCGGAAAATGATGGTGAATTCTACCGGTCGTAAGTGGGAGTTTACATTTACTACACTGGTCACGTTCGGAGGGGCTTTCTTTGCTTCTTTTCCATTGTTTTATAGTACAAGTTTCGGTGGAGCTTATTGGCTTTGGATGATTATTCTTTTCAGCTTTGTATTGCAGGCTGTCAGTTATGAATTTCAGAGCAAAGCGGGAAATCTGTTGGGCAAAAAGACATATCAGACTTTTCTGGTGATTAATGGAGTAGTAGGGCCGTTGTTGCTTGGCGGAGCTGTGGCGACTTTCTTCACAGGTTCCGATTTCTATATCAATAAAGCTAATATGACGGATACTGTTATGCCGGTAATCAGTCATTGGGGGAATGGCTGGCATGGATTGGATGCACTGACAAATATATGGAATGTTATTCTTGGATTAGCAGTATTCTTCCTTGCCCGTGTGCTGGGTGCGCTTTACTTCATTAATAATATTGCGGACAAAGAACTGACGGATAAATGTCGTCGTGCGGTGCGGAATAATACGATTCTGTTTCTTGTATTCTTCTTGACATTTGTGATTCGTACATTGGTTTCTGATGGCTTTGCCGTGAATCCGGATACACAGGAGGTTTATATGCAACCCTTTAAATATTTCATGAACTTTATCGAAATGCCCGTAGTTTTGATCTTATTCCTGATAGGAGTGGTGTTGGTACTCTTCGGTATTGGCAAGACGTTGCTTAGAAAGACTTTTGATAAGGGTATCTGGTTTACAGGAATTGGGACGGTATTGACTGTTTTATCTTTGCTGCTGGTGGCAGGATATAATAATACTGCTTATTATCCGTCTTATACGGACCTGCAAAGCTCATTGACTTTGGCTAACAGTTGTTCTAGTGAGTTTACATTAAAGACGATGGCTTATGTTTCTATACTTGTCCCGTTTGTGATAGCTTATATATTCTACGCTTGGCGTAGTATCGACCGTCATAAGATAACGGAAAAAGAGATGGACGAGGGAGGACACTCTTATTAAGTTGAGAGTTGAAAGTTGAGAATTGAGAGTTGAGAGTTGGCTGCGCAATAGTAATATTATTGCGCAGCCGACTTTTTGTTTTAATGTCGGACTGGATAGAAAAACAGTTTTTGATTCTTACCTATTTGACTACATTTTCCGGTGTTCCGGCGATGTATGCTTGCAGATTGCTGATTGCAATGTTCATCAATCTTTCGCGGGCTTCTAGGGTTGCCCATGCAATATGTGGAGTGATGTAACAGTTCTTGGCTGTCAGCAACGGGTTATCAGCATGGGGAGGTTCGGTAGAGAGTACGTCTACTCCTGCTGCAAAAATCTTACCACTGTTCAGAGCATCTGCCAAATCTTGTTCATTGATTAGCGGTCCGCGCCCGGTATTGATTAAGATAGCTGTTGGCTTCATCATGGCAAGACGACGGGCATTCACCATCTCATGTGTCTCCGGAGTAAGCGGGCAATGTAAACTGATAATATCACATTCGCTGAAAAGTTGGTCTAAATCCATCTTCTTGATTTCAGGTGGTAATTGGAAATGAGACTTTGAAGTCAACGCATACACTTGCATACCAAAACCTATGGCAACACGTGCTGTTGTATATCCGGTATTTCCCAATCCGACCAGACCTATTTTCTTATCTCTCAATTCTACCAGCGGCGTGTCCCAGAAACAGAAATCTTTGCTGTTCGTCCAACGGCCTTTATGCACTTCTTCCGAATGGTGTTGCACTTGCTGGCTGATATTCAATATGTGCGCAAATACCATTTGGGCAACGGAAGCTGTGCTGTATGAAGGTATGTTAGTGACAACAATACCCCGTTCTTTAGCTGCAACTGTATCAACTACATTGTATCCGGTAGCTAATACACCGATATATTTCAATTCGGGCAGTGCAGCCATGTGCTCTGCATTAATGATTACTTTATTAGTCAGGAGTACTTCAGCTCCGGCTGCACGTTCTAATACTTCTTCGGGAGCAGTACGGTCGTAAATCACGCATTCTCCTAAGGCTTTTATCCCTTCCCAAGACAAGTCGCCGGGATTGGCTGCAAAACCATCTAAAATAATAATTTTCATTTCGATTTTATATTAATAATATGTTATACGTCTTTTTTGAACTTGTCTCCCCACAGTTGTATCATCCGTTCGGCATGTTTCTGTTCTGCCGGATTATTCTGCGGTTTCCAGATACGTTTGTCTTTCAATTCGTCCGGAAGGAACTGTTGTTTCACAAAATTCCCTTCATAATTGTGAGCATACTTGTACTCTTGTCCATAGCCTAATTGCTTCATCAGCTTCGTAGGTGCATTGCGCAAGTGTAATGGGACAGGTAGATTACCTGTTGAGCGAACCAACTCCAGTGCATCATTAATGGCATTATACGCAGAATTGCTCTTAGGGCTGGTTGCCAGATATATGGTCGTTTCAGCTAAAGGAATTCTTCCTTCGGGCCATCCGATTTTCATCAATGTATCGAAACAGGCATTAGCAAGAAGCAAGGCATTGGGATTTGCCAAGCCGATATCTTCAGAGGCCGAAATAACCAGTCGGCGGGCAATGAAAGCCGGATCTTCACCGCCTTCCACCATACGGGCAAGCCAATAGATTGCTCCGTCCGGATCACTGCCGCGAATAGACTTGATGAAGGCTGAGATAATATCATAATGCATTTCCCCGTCTTTATCGTATGCCAACGGGTTTTGTTGTAATCGTTCAGTCACCATTTCATCAGTGATCACAACGGTGTCTTCAGCTTCGGATTCAACGACCAGCTCTAATATATTAAGGAGTTTGCGTGCGTCTCCACCGGAGAAGCGCAGCATGGCAGTTGTTTCTTTTAGTTCGATTTTACGTTCTTTCAGTACAGTATCCGTAGTGATGGCACGTTGCAGGAGTTCCAGCAAATCTTCCTTCTCCAGCGATTTGAGTACGTAGAGCTGGCAGCGGGACAGAAGCGGACGGATAACCTCGAACGACGGATTTTCCGTTGTTGCTCCGATCAGTGTGACGGTTCCGTTCTCTACAGCTCCCAACAAAGAATCTTGTTGTGATTTACTGAATCGATGGATTTCATCGATGAATAGTATAGGGCTGGACTGGGAGAAGAATCGGTTGCTTTTGGCACGGTCTATCACTTCACGCACATCCTTTACCCCTGAAGTCACTGCGCTTAAAGTATAGAACGGGGTTTCCAGCTTATTGGCAATGATTTGTGCCAATGTAGTTTTGCCTATCCCGGGAGGTCCCCAGAGGATAAAGGAGGAGATGCGTCCTGCGTCAATCATCTTTCGCAAGATAGCACCCGGCCCTACTAAATGTTTTTGACCGATATATTCGTCTAATGTTTTGGGGCGTAATCGCTCTGCTAAAGGTTGCATAATTCTTAGAATGCCATTAATACCATGAATCGGACACCGTTTTTATTGATACCCGGATTATCACGGTAGGTGAAACGATGTACATATTCAATGTGCAGCAACTTGAATATATTATAGATACCCACACTTGCTTCAACATACGGAATCTTCGGATCCATGACAAAACTAGTAAATTTTCCATCACGCATCGGGAAGCGGAACAAATCGGGGTTGCTGCTTTTGAACGGATTGTTCTTGTCTGTCAGAGTACCCCATAAGGCACGGACACGGAACATTTCCCTCCATTTCAGATTCTTGATAAGGGGAATACGATTGAATAGTTTGCCATTCATATCGTAAGATAATGAAACTGAAGCGAAACGGTCGTTCAAGAACTCCATATTATTAATAAGGTTGAACGTCTCGCGTTGGGTGATGTATGATAAGTTGGCTTCCGGCAGAATAAGTAACGGGAAAGGAACGGTGTTCCACTCGGCCCCTGCCTTTATACTGCAATCTATCTTTCCCCACGAAGATGGAAGCCAGAAACGTTTCCATACACTCGCTTCCGTACGGTTGAAACTGTATTCGCCACCCAACACTCCTTTGAATCCCATGGCATGAGTGAGTGTGAAGATAGGAGCGTCCAATGACACGGGGATACGACGCTGTTTGGAGTTGACAAATGATTCGCCCGGAGCATAGCGTAGTGTCAGGCTTGCTTCGGCAGTAGTGACGTCATGCACACGGGTTTGTGCGGCATCGTTACGCAAATATTCCAATTTTCCGGCAGGCTCGTCGTTACGGTGGCGGAGCATTGCTTTTATACCGAATCCTGTAAGTGTTTCAAGTTCATAGTTGATGGTAGCATCGCGCATATACGACATTTGGTCTACTGTCGTTGTTTTTAATGAAAGGAAAATGTTATCTTTATCTGTAAACAGGAATTTATCCATCGGAGACATTACATCATAACTGTAAGTTGCCGAAATGTAATGCTTCGGGAACTCCCAAACCACATAATCGCGTTTGTTGAATGAATATGTCAGTGTTCCGCTGTATTTCCATCGTTCATCTTTCAGACCGTAGGCTCCATAACCGTTCAAGAACCAGTGTTTGTTGAGATGAGCTGTTGTCATGCCACTTAACCGGAAACGGGTTCCATCAATATAGTTGCTTGAAATCATCGTGTTGATAGGACCTATGTCCACTTTACTCGGATGTTTCTTGCTCCCTGTTTCTACAAAGTTTTCGATCACAGCTTTCGCACCGAAGATGATATACTTAAATCCCGGAATCTGTTCGAGCCTGTTGACGAATACATCCATTGTGCTTTCTGTTTTCGTCAGTGGTACTTGGCGAACACTAGCCCAGTATTCATCGCTTTTCGAGAGCATATCGGCTTCTTTTATCACACTGCCTTTCAAACGGAAAAGCCGTTGCTCTATAGGGTCGAACTTATAATTGCTATATTTTGTAGTCCGCTCTACCTGCAATCCCCCCACCGTTTTGTTTGAACTCCACGAGAGATCTACGGTCATATCGTCATCTGCCAATACCCAATTACCATTTGGTAGTTGTTCATACTGTTGGACGATATCCATACGGTTCACAAAATTGACTCCGGTCTTTTTAGGCAGGTTCATTGTACATTTCTGGACAGCATAGGTCGAATCTTTCAATACATAGAGATGTCCCGTAAATCCGAAATCCTGCGAATTCTGTGGAACAAATGTCAGATGTACGCATTCGCGCTTGTCCACCATCAACGTATCCATCAGATAATACTTATAAAAAGAAATCGCATTGCTACCTATAGGACTGACGAAACGCTGCTGAAGCAGACGGATCTCGTCATCATAGATGTTGATATCCGCAAAGACGTCCTTCAATACAGTGCCGAGCATATCTCCTGTAGAGAAGAATTCTTCGATACCATTGGAGTTTTTTCCTTTGATAATCGTTTTCTTACTTTCGGGATCTTTGCGGAAGATGGTTTGTGAAGCCGTTTCTTGTACAGAGATCGGGAGAATCAATTTATTGGTAGTTTCCGACACTTCTACCTGATCTCTAAGGAAAGAATATTTTTTGTAGATACCCTTCTCTAGTTTTTCCGGAGTAAGGTCATTGATAGACATTTTCATCTTTTCGTACTTATCGTACTGATAATATTCGTTCACTTCGAGGGCTTGCGCCTTCTTATGTTCGATTACTTTCTTCATGAACTCCACTGCCGGATTGTTCTTGCGCGAATATTTCTCTTTCTTAGGCTTTACAACGACTTCATTCAGAATCACGTTATCGGGAGCCAACTGAACATTGACCGTCTGATTGCCATAGCTTACTTTTACTGTCTTACTGATATAGCCCACTGCGGAAAATACAAGTGTCCCCCCGTTTCTACGGGCTTCGAGACTGTATTCTCCGTCAATATTGGTGATCGTACCCATATCCTTTTTTTCTTGGTAGTAAACAGATATATACATCAATGGCTCATGAGTCACCGAATCTGTAACTACTCCCTTTATCTGCTGCGCAAAAGCGTTTGAGGCCGCCAATATGAGTAAGATCAGTATAAGTATTTTGCTATATCGTTGTTTCATAAACGTTCTTAGTAGGGCTGCAAAGTTAACAAATAACTCTGAGGATGGTTGAATATATAACTTTTTTTACCCATCATTGTTGGTTATTTACTCGTAAGGATCTGTACGATACGCTCCGCTGTGCGCCCATCCCAACGTTCGGGAAGCTCGCCTCTTTTCCATTCGCCTTTCATTAATGTGTCCATTGCTTTGGCGAGAAGGACAGGATCTTCACCGACAAGTTCGTTTGTTCCCATACGCCATGTTTCCGGATGTTCGGCGTATGTATTGAGCGTAATACATGGAATGCCTAAGAATGTCGCTTCTTCGGCTACATTGCCTGAATCCGTTATGATTCCTTTTGCCTTGTTTATCAGATAACCGAAAAATAGATAATTCTGAGGAGGCATGATATGCAGGTTCGGTGCTTCGATTCCTAATTCTTTAATGGCATTGCGTACATACGTGTGCATTGGAGCTACGATAGGCATACCGGCAGACTTTTCGATTAATGTTTGCAAAAGTTGTCGGAGATTCTCCTTATCATTGAGCAGTACACGCCGATTCAGGGTAAGTAGGAGATAATTACCTTCTTGCAGTCCCAATACGGAAAACCATATCGGCTTGAGTAACCGGTTTCTATTATATCGGATAGTATCTATGAGGATATTACCTACATAATATACGTTTTCGTTTTCTGTTCCCGTCTGGTTCAGATTACGGTTGGCAACCATACCGGCAGTGAACAGATAGTCGGATAGCCCGTCTGTGATCATACGGTTTACTTCTTTCGGCATTTTCATGTCGAAGGAACGGGTTCCCGCCACCAGATGCGCCACTTTGATTCCTTGTTTTTTAGCGACGATGGCACAACTCATCGTTGCTGTCAGATCATCCACTACAAGGACTACATGAGCCGGATTTTCGGTTAGTTCCTGTTCAAAAGCTATCATGATTCCGGCTGTCAAGCTCGTAGGATTGCTACTTTCCACTCCCAGATAAACATCGGGAGTTTTCATGTCGAGGTCCGAAAAGAGAGAAGCATCCAGACTTGTATCCTCTTTCTTGCCTGTATATACCAATCGGTACGAGATACTTTTACCCAGCGCCCGTGCGGCTTCAATAGCGCGTGTAATGGGGGCTA
>ERZ836358.2561-NODE-2561-length-13641-cov-3.657294_pt1 | contig 13641 bp, 9 predicted proteins | sample MGYA00519942_ERZ836358 | MGnify/ENA primary metagenome ERZ836358 (study PRJEB31850, sample SAMEA3708798) | human gut metagenome | biome: human gut; feature: human-associated habitat; material: faeces | place: China | collected 2014 ...
ATCGTATCTACAACAAACAAAAAAATGGTGATTTTGATTTAGTTGTGACGCGTTGGGGACCTGACTGTGGAGATCCAACAACATATCTAACAATTGCTTTATCAACGAATAGTAATAACTATGGCAAGTGGAAAAATAGTGAGTATGATCAACTTGTAAATCAAGTCGGTGTTGAATCAGATGTTGAAAAGCGCTGGCAAGAAATGAAGGATGCAGAAAAGATATTATTAGATGATTATGCGTATATTCCTGTTTTTGAAAAAGGAGCTGCTACTTTACAAAATATGAAGGTAAAAAATCTTGTGATTAAACCATGTCGTATAATTTCTTTTGAATATGTAGAAAAAACAGAATAATTTTAAGAAAACATAATACAGTAAAATGTGTTATGTTTTTATTATGTATTGAAAAAATATAACATTAATAAATTAAATACATTGTATACAAATATACAAAAAACTATTGACTTTTAAACCTATATAAACTATGATGATGTTAATAAATCGATAGATTGTATACAATATGTCGATTTATTGCACAAAAGATAATTTAAGAAGGGAAGAGAGAATATGAAAAAACTATTATCAATGGTGCTTTGTGCTATGATGGCTCTAACTCTTGCTGGATGTGGGGGATCTGGTGGAGATAGTTCTACTTATACTTTTTCAAGTGAATTAGATATTAAGAACTTAGACTCATCAGATGCCGATGACGGATGCTCATTTACAGCAATGCATGCTGTTATTGATGGGCTTATGAAAACAGATAAGAAAGGTAATGTCGTAAATGGTGTTGCTTCATCTTCTGAAGTTTCAGATGACGGGTTAACTCATACTTACAAAATCAGAAAAGATGCAAAATGGGCTAACGGTGATCCTGTTACTGCAAATGATTTCGTTTATGCTTGGCATAGAATCTTCCAAAAGAAAGGTCAATATTACTACATGTTCTGTGATGGTATTGCAAGTATTGTAGGGGCACAAGAAATGTCAGATAAAATTGACAATGAAGAAGATATTACAGATGCAGATTTAGATGCAATGGGTGTTAAAGCTATCGATGATAAAACATTAGAAGTTACTACAACTACTCGTGTTTCATTCTTTGATGAATTAATGTCATTCCCATGTTTCTATCCAATTAACCAAAAATTCTGTGAAAAACAAGGTGATAAATATGGTAAGAGTGCTGATTCTATTTTAGGTAACGGTGCTTTCGTTATGACAAACTGGGAACCAGGTTCAGTAGCTGAATTCGAAAAAAATGATAAATTCTATGCTGCTAAAGATGTAAAAATCGACAAATTAGTGATGAAATTAGTTCAAGAACCAAAAGTTGCTGCTCAAGCTTTTGAAGCAGGTGAAACTGATTTCGCTATTATCAACTCTGACTTAGTTGATAAATACAAAAAAGATGAATCATTCAAAAATATTTCTGAAGGATTCTTATTCTACGTTCAACCAAACTTAGAAAATGCTGATTTAGCTAACTTAAATGTAAGAAAAGCTTTATCATTAGCTATCAACAGAAAAGACTTATGTGAAAATGTTTTAAAAGACGGTTCACAAGCTGCTAAAGGTTTCGTACCTTCAGGATTATCAATTTCTCCAGAAGGAAAAGATTTCCGTGATGAAGCTGCAACATATACTTCATATGACAAAAAAGCTGCACAAGCTGCTTTAGATGAAGGATTAAAAGAATTAGGAAAATCTGAAATTACTTTAAGATTAACTTATGGTACAGATGAATCTCCAATGGATGTATTTGCAACTTATTTACAAAATGCTTTAAGTAAATTAGATGGTATTAAAGTAGAAATGGTAGCTACTACTAAACAAGATCGTATCTACAACAAACAAAAAAATGGTGATTATGATTTAGCTACAACTCGTTGGGGACCTGACTATGGTGATCCTACAACTTACTTAACAATGGGTATTTCTACTAATGGTAACAACTATGGTAAATATACAAACAGTGAATTAGATGCATTAATGGATAAAGTTGCTAATGAATCTGATGCTAATACTCGTTGGAAAGAAATGATTGATGCAGAAAAAATTATGATGGATGATTTATGTTACATCCCAGTATTTGAAAAAGGTACTGCAACTTTACAAAATAAAGATGTAAAAGGTTTAGTAATTAGACCTGTAGGTGTTCCATATACATTCCAATATGTATCAAAATAGTCGATAAAATCAACAGAAACACAATATCTCGGTATTGTGTTTCTTCTTAAAAAAGAATAAAAAATTATGTTGTCTTCCAATTAATATAAACACCAAAATGAAATGTAAAAAAAACAATTGCTCTATTTTATTTTTGAATGTAGATTGAAAAATATATTTTTTGTATAAACAATAATACAATTTTGTATACAAAGTTTGTCTTTTTTGTTGACTTCTATAACGCATTGTACTAATATTAAAGCATAAATTTTTATTGTATATGTATTAGTGTATACAAAAGCGATTTATAGAAGGGAAGAGAAAAAATGAAAAAATTATTATCTATGGTACTTTGTGCTATGATGGCTCTAACTCTTGCTGGGTGTGGGGAATCTAGTGATGATTCATCTACTTACACTTATTCAAGTGAATTAGATATCAAAAATTTAGACTCATCAGATGCCGAAGACGGATGCTCATTTACTGCATTACATGCAATTATTGATGGGCTAATGAAACCTGCTAAAGATGGTACTACTACATATGGTATTGCTAAATCTTCAGAAGTTTCAGAAGACGGTTTAACACACACTTATAAATTAAGAGATGCTAAATGGTCTAATGGTGATGCTGTGACAGCAAACGATTTCGTTTATGCATGGCAAAGAATTTTCAAAAAGAAAGGAAACTACTATTACATGTTCTGCGATGGTATTGCTAACATCGCAGGTGCTCAAGAATTATCAGATAAAATCGATGCAGAACAAGATTTAACTGATGAAGACTTAAACAAATTAGGGGTAAAAGCTGTAGACGACAAAACGTTAGAAATTACTACAACTACAAGAGTTTCGTTCTTTGATGAATTAATGTCATTCCCATGTTTCTATCCAATTAACCAAAAATTCTGTGAAAAACAAGGTGATAAATATGGTAAGAGTGCTGATTCTATTTTAGGTAACGGTGCTTTCGTTATGACAAACTGGGAACCAGGTTCAGTAGCTGAATTCGAAAAAAATGATAAATTCTATGCTGCTAAAGATGTAAAAATCGACAAATTAGTGATGAAATTAGTTCAAGAACCAAAAGTTGCTGCTCAAGCTTTTGAAGCAGGTGAAACTGATTTCGCTATTATCAACTCTGACTTAGTTGATAAATACAAAAAAGATGAATCATTCAAAAATATTTCTGAAGGATTCTTATTCTACGTTCAACCAAACTTAGAAAATGCTGATTTAGCTAACTTAAATGTAAGAAAAGCTTTATCATTAGCTATCAACAGAAAAGACTTATGTGAAAATGTTTTAAAAGACGGTTCACAAGCTGCTAAAGGTTTCGTACCTTCAGGATTATCAATTTCTCCAGAAGGAAAAGATTTCCGTGATGAAGCTGCAACATATACTTCATATGACAAAAAAGCTGCACAAGCTGCTTTAGATGAAGGATTAAAAGAATTAGGAAAATCTGAAATTACTTTAAGATTAACTTATGGTACAGATGAATCTCCAATGGATGTATTTGCAACTTATTTACAAAATGCTTTCTCTAGCTTAAAAGGATTAAAAATTGAAATGGTTGCTACTACTAAACAAGATCGTATCTACAACAAACAAAAGAATGGAGATTTCGATTTATCAGTAACTCGTTGGGGACCTGACTATGGTGATCCTACAACTTACTTAACATTAGCTTTAACTGACAACAATAACAACTATGGTCATTGGTCAAATGCTGAATATGATTCAATCATGGGAAAAGTTAACAGTGAAACTGATGCTAATGCTCGTTGGCAATTAATGATCGATGCAGAAAAAATCTTATGTGAAGATTTAGGATATATTCCAGTATTCGAAAAAGGAACTGCTACTTTACAAAATACAAAAGTTAAAAACTTAGGTATTAAACCAGTTGGTGTTCCATATACATTCGAATATGTATCAAAATAGTTCAATCTAAAAAAGAACATAGAGAAGACAACACAATATAGTATTCTGTATTGTGTTTCTTTTTTAAATAAATAAAGGAGGAAAAAAGATGAGTAATTCAACCTTAAAATATATCGGAAAACGTTTAGTTATTTCGTTAATTACATTATTCGTTATTTTAATGGTGTTATTTTTAATGGTTAAATTTTTACCAGGTTCTCCAATTAACAATGAAAAATTAAGTGCTTCAGCCAGAGCTGCTATTGAAGCACAATATGGATTGGATCAACCAATTCCGGTTCAATTCGTACGTTATATTCAAAATATGTTAACAGGGGATTTCGGGGTATCATTTAACTTATACAAAGATATGCAAGTATCTTCACTTGTAGGAAGTGCTGCAAAATTATCTATGATTTACGGTTTATGTGCAGTTATTATTGGAACAGTTATTGGTATGTTCTTAGGAGTATTTGCTGCATTACATAAAAATACAATTTGGGATACAATTGCTACTGTTATTTCTGTAATTGGGGTTTCCATCCCATCATTCGTATTTGCAATGTTAATTTTATTATTATTTGCTTCAAAATTAAGATTGTTACCAACTTCATATAGTTCATCGAATGCAATTAAATCATCAATTATGCCAATTTTAGCTTTATCTGTTGGGGTTATTGCAAACGTTGCACGTTTTACACGTACTGAAATGGTTTCAGTTTTAACAAGTGAATATATGACTCTTGCAAAAGCAAAAGGGTTAGATCGTAAAACTTTAATTTTCAAACATGCATTAAGAAATGCTTTAATTCCAGTTATTACAATTTTAGGACCTATCTTAGTTAACTTAATGACAGGTACTATGGTTGTTGAAAAGATTTGTTCTGTTCCTGGATTAGGTAAATTATTAATTAATAGTATTTTATCAAATGATTACAACATCATTTTAGCTTGTTCATTCTTATATGCTGCAATGTACATTTTCATGATGTTAATTATTGATATTTCTTATGGAATTATTGATCCAAGAATTAGATTAGGAAAGGATGATTAATAATGGATTTAGAAAAGATTGAATTTTTACCAGACGATTTTGAATTCGTTGGAGATAAACAAGACATTACTAAAGACGTTGTTGCTCCATCACTTCCTGCTTGGAAAGATTCTTTAAATCGTTTTAAAAAGAATAAAGGTGCCGTTATCGGTTTAATTTGTATTTTAGTTATCGCAGTATTTGCAATTTTTGCACCAATGTTTTCATCTTATAAATTTGATGCAATCAATACAAAAATTGCAAGTATTTCGCCATGTGCTGAACATTTCTTTGGTACAGACACTTATGGGCGTGATTTATTTGTACGTGTTTGGACAGGTACAAGATATTCATTATTTATTGCTGTAGTCGCAATCTTCATTGACGTGATTGTAGGTATGACATATGGACTTATCTCTGGTTATTTCGGAGGTAAAGTTGATTCAGTAATGCAAAGAATTCAAGAAATCATAAACTCTATCCCAACTTTAGTAATATTAACATTGTTATTAATGGTGATGAAAGCATCATTATTCACAATTATCATGGCTTTATCATTTACTGAATGGATTGGTATGTCACGTATTACAAGAGCTCAAGTTTTAAGAGTAAAAGAAGAAGAATTCGTTTTAGCTTCACGTACTTTAGGAGCTAGTAACTTATTTATTATCTTTAAAGAAATTTTACCAAATATTTATAGTCAAATGATTATTATGATTATGATGTCTATTCCAAATGCTATCTTCTATGAAGCATACTTGTCTTTCGTTGGTTTAGGTTTACCAATTCCAATGGCTTCATTAGGTACATTAATTAATGATGGATTTAACTCAATTACTATCTACCCTTACATGATGGTAATTCCAGTTATTGTTTTCTCTATCTTAATGTTAAGTTTCAACTTATTTGGTGATGGACTTCGTGATGCACTTGATCCAACTATGAAGGAGATGTAATTATGGCAGAAAGAGAAAAAATATTAGAAGTCAGAGATTTAAATATCTCTTTTAAAACTGATAGTGGTATTGTTAATGCAATTCGTGGTGTTAACTTAGATTTATATAAAGGTGAAACAATCGCTATCGTTGGTGAATCTGGATCAGGTAAGTCAGTTACTACTAAAGCAATTATGGGTATCATGGCTGGAAATGGTTCAATTGATGGTGGTTCTATTAACTACACTTGGACAGATGAAAATACAGGTGAAAGAATCACAAAAGACATTTGTCAATTAAGTGAAAAAGAAATGCAAAGTGAAATTCGTGGTCGTAAAATTGCCATGGTTTTCCAAGATCCAATGACATCATTAAACCCTACAATGACAATTGGAAATCAAATTATGGAACCAATGATTCATCATTACAATACACCAAAAGAAGAAGCTTATAAAAAAGCTGTTGAATTATTACAATTAGTAGGTATTACAAATGCTGAAAAACGTATGAAAAACTATCCTCACCAATTATCTGGTGGTATGAGACAAAGAATTGTTATCGCAATTGCTTTATCTTGTGACCCATATGTCTTAATTTGTGACGAACCTACAACTGCATTGGATGTTACTATCCAAGCTAAAATTCTTGAATTAATTCAAGATATTCAAAAGAAAAAAGATTTATCAGTTATTTATATCACACATGACTTAGGTGTTGTCGCTAAAGTAGCTGATTATGTAAATGTTATGTACGCTGGTAAAATCGTAGAAACTGGAACAATTGATGAAATTTTCTATGATCCACGTCATCCATATACTTGGGGATTACTTTCATCTATGCCTGATTTAGATACAGATGATGATGAATTATATACAATCCCAGGTACTCCACCAAACTTAGCACATGAAGTAAAAGGTGATGCTTTTGCTCCACGTAATAAATATGCTTTAAATATTGATTTAAGACTTGAACCACCAATGTTTAAAGTACCTGGTAGTACAACTCATAAAGTTGCTTCATGGTTAATGCATGAAAAAGCACCTAAGGTTGAAATGCCAACTGAATTAAAAAACAGATTAGAAAAAATGAAAAAGGAGGGTGTTGAATAATGGAAAAGAAAGAACCTATCCTTGTCGTTAAAGATTTAAAACAACATTTTAAAATTAATCGAAACTTTACTGTAAAAGCAGTTGATGGTATTTCATTTGATATTATGCCAGGTGAAACTTATGGTTTGGTAGGTGAATCTGGTTCAGGTAAATCAACTACTGGTAGAAGTATTATTCGTTTATATAAACCAACTTCTGGATCAATTGTTTTCAACGGTAAAGAAATTGGTGGAAAATTAAATAAGGAAACATCTAAAGAATTACATACAAAGATGCAAATGATTTTCCAAGATCCAATGGCTTGTTTAAATCCAAGAAAGAAAGTTATTGATATCATTGGTCAAGGTTTAGATATTCATAAATCTTATTCTTCTATTGAAGAAAGAAATGAAAAAATTTATGAAATGCTTGAACTTGTTGGTTTATCAAGAGAACATGCTTCACGTTATCCACATCAATTCTCAGGTGGACAAAGACAACGTATTGGTATTGCCAGAGCTTTAATTATGAATCCTGATTTAATTATTGCTGATGAAGCTATTTCAGCGTTAGACGTTTCTATTCAAGCGCAAGTTGTTAACTTAATGAAAAAGATTCAAAAAGAAACAGGAATTGCTTATTTATTCATTGCTCATGACTTATCAATGGTTAAATATATTAGTGATAAGATAGGGGTATTACACTTAGGACATTTAGTAGAAACAGGAACTACTGAAGAAATCTTTGATAATCCAATTCATCCATATACAAAATCATTATTAAGTGCTATTCCTCATCCTAATCCACGTGTAGAAAAAGTACGTAAATCATTTACTTATGATTATAAAGAAAGTGGAGTGGATTATACAAAAGGTACTGAACATTTAGTAGATGGAACTCATTATGTTTTAGCTACTGATGAAGAATTTGAAAAATGGACAAAAAAATAGTTTAGAGCGAAAACTCTAAACTTTTTTATTTAGTAGTATTTTTTAAAATATGAAGTAATATTTCGACTTGTTTTTCCATCATTGTTAAGGAACAATATTCATAAGGACCATGATAATTAAAACCACCTGTTCCTAGATTAGGACAAGGAAGTCCCATAAATGTTAAACGTGCACCATCTGTTCCACCACGAATTGGTGAACAAGAGGCTTCTAAGCCATTTTCTTTAATAGCAGCTAATGCTTGTTCAACAATAAACATATGATCTTTTAAAGCTTCTTTCATATTTAAGTAGCTTTCAGTAATTGTTAAATCAATAATTTGATAACCATATTTTTTATTTAAGAATTCTGCAATGTCAATAAATTCTTGACATTGTTTTTTTGCTTGTTGTAAGTCATGATTTCGAATTATATAATCCATTGTTGTTTCTTCACAAGTTCCTTGAATAGCATGAAGATGATTGAAACCTTCATAGCCTTCAGTAGATTCAGGACGCATATGAACTGGTAATAATGAATCAAATTCATAAGCAACACGTGTAGAATTAATCATTTTATTTTTAGCACTTCCAGGATGAATACTTCTACCATGAATATTCACTTTTGCTGAAAAAGCATTAAAGTTTTCATATTCAACAATGTGAATATCTCCTCCATCAATTGTATAGGCATAATCAGCATTAAAGTATTTCACATCAAAATGATTACTTCCACAACCAATTTCTTCATCTGGTGTAAAAGCAATTTGGATATCATTATGTTTAAATTCAGGATGTGTGTGTAGATATTCAACCATTTGCATAATGATCGCAATTCCTGCTTTATCATCAGCTCCTAATAAAGTTGTTCCATCTGTAGTAATTAAATCATGATGAATAAGATGTAAGAGTTGAGGATATTGTTCAGGGTCTAGATAAAGTTTTTTATCTTCATTTAAAGTAATTTTTTGTCCTTGATAATTTTTGATAATTTGTGGATGAATATCTTTACCACTTGCATCAGGGGAAGTATCCATGTGGGCAATAAAACCTATGACATCTCCTTGATGATTATTATTACTAGGAATTGTTCCATAAACAACACCATATTCATCTATTTTTGCGTTTTCAATTCCTAATGATTGAAGTTCTTCAACAAGATATTTTCCTAATTTTAATTGTTTTGATGTTGAAGGAACTGTTTGTGAATTTTCAACAGATTGTGTATCAAAACTGACGTAATTTAAAAATCTTTCTTTAATTTCCATTTGTCTTCCTCACTTTCTTCATTATTATACAACGAAAAACTATGAACTTCTATGAAATACTTTACAAATCAAAAAATGTATGTTACCATACAATTCGTAGCCGAACAATATAGGAGGAGTTATATGTATAGAGATCCAATTGGACATCGTATTAAGACTCTAAATAATCTTATGAGAAAAACAATGGATAAGCAGACGGGACGTCCTGATCGTGCAACATTAATGCATTGTTGGATTATTGGTTTTGTTGAAGAAAGAGAGTATATAGGTCTTGATACATTTCCTAAAGATATAGAAAAAGAATTTTCAATTAATCGTTCTACAACATCAGAAATGTTGAAATTGATGTGTAAAAATGGAATGATTACAAGAGAAGAAGTGGATTATGATGCAAGATTAAAGAAGATTGTTTTAACAGAAGCTTCAAGGCAACACAATCGTAATATTGAAGATAAGATGAGAAAAATGCATCAACAATTAATTAAAGATTTATCTGATGATGAAATTAATGCATTTATTAAAATTTCAGATAAGTTAATTAATAACATTAAAGAAGGTTTATAAATATTCATAAGTTCGGTAATGAATAGGAAAGGAAGTAAATTATGGTCAAAACTTTAATGAAACAAATTAAAGAATATAAAAAAGATTCTTTACTTACAATGTTATTTGCAACATTAGAAGTTGTTTTAGAAATTATGATTCCTTTACTTATGGCAAGTTTAATTGATAAAGGAATTGAAGCGGGAAACATGTCAAATGTCACAAAATATGGGGCTTTGATGTTTGTTATTGCCCTTGGAACATTATCTCTCGGTTTTTTAGCAGGAAATCACGCAGCAAAAGCTTCTACAGGATTTGCTGCTAATTTAAGAGATGCGATGTATACTAATATTCAAACATACTCATTTTCAAATATTGATAAATACAGTACAGCTGGACTTGTAACACGTCTTACAACAGATGTTACAAATGTACAAAATGCCTATCAAATGATTATTCGTATGTGTATTCGTGCACCAATGAATCTTATTTGTGCCCTTGCAATGGCGATGATGATCAACTTTAAATTAAGTATGATTTTCGTTGTAGCGATTGTTTTCTTAGTAGCTGTGCTTGTAACAATTATGTATCATGCTACAAAATACTTTAATGATGTTTTTCCTAAATATGATACTTTAAATGAAAGTGTTCAAGAAAACGTTGTAGGTATTCGTGTTGTTAAATCTTTTGTTAGAGAAAAATATGAAAATGAAAAATTTAGAAAAGCAGCACAAAATATTTATAAATTATTTGTTAAAGCAGAATCTGTTTTATCTTATAATAACCCAGCAATGTTAATTGCTGTCTATGGTTCAATTTTAATGCTTTCATGGTTAGGTGCTAAAGCGATTGTAGGAGGAACCCTTACAACAGGTGAACTTACAAGTTTATTTAGTTATGTAATGAACATTATGATGTCATTAATGATGCTTTCAATGGCATTTGTTATGATTACAATGTCACTTGCTTCAGGAAGACGTATTGCTGAAGTTATTAATGAACAATCTGATTTAGTATCTCCTCAAGAAGCTTTAACTGAAGTAAAAGATGGTTCAATTGATTTCAATCATGTTGTTTTTTCTTATAAACATGGTAGTGGAGAAGCTGTTTTAAAAGATGTAGATCTACATATCAAAAGTGGTGAAACAATTGGAATTATTGGTGGTACGGGAAGTGCTAAAAGTAGTTTGGTCAACCTTATTTCTCGTCTATATGATGTTGACGAAGGTAGCGTTGTTGTTGGTGGACAAGATGTTCGTAATTATGACCTTGAAGTTTTAAGAGATGAAGTTTCTGTTGTCTTACAAAAGAATGTTTTATTTAGTGGAACAATCTTACAAAACTTACGTTGGGGTAATGAAAATGCCACAGAAGAAGAATGTAAAGAAGCTTGTCGTTTAGCTTGTGCTGATGAGTTTATTGATCGTTTTGAAGATGGTTATAATACGTATATTGAACAAGGTGGTTCAAATGTATCTGGTGGACAAAAACAACGTTTATGTATTGCAAGAGCATTACTTAAAAATCCTAAAATCTTAATTTTAGATGATTCAACAAGTGCAGTTGATACTGCTACAGATGCAAGTATTCAAGAATCATTTAATGAACGTATCCCTGATACAACTAAAATTATTATCTCTCAACGTATTTCATCAGTACAAAATGCAAGTCGTATTATTGTTTTAAATGATGGAGTAGTTGATGGATTTGATACACATGAAAATTTATTAGAAACAAATGAAATTTATCGTACAATTTATGAAACACAAATGAAAGGAAAGGAGGAAAAATAATGAAAGAAGGAACAATGAAACGTTTACTTAAGATGTTATGGAGTAAATATAAGATTCATTTAATTGTTGTTGTTTTATGTATTATTGGAAATGCTTTATTTAATGTTCAAGGAACAATGTTTATGCAAACATTGATTGATGATTATATTGTTCCTTTATTAAAGAGCTCTTCTCCTGATTTTAGTGGATTATTACATGCTTTAATTCGTGTAGCTTGTTTATATGCTTGTGGGGTTGTATGTGCCTTTACCTTTAACCGTATTATGGTTTATGTAACACAAGGGTTCTTAAGAGATTTAAGAATTGATATGTTTGAACATATGGAATCTTTACCAATTCGTTATTTTGACAGAACTCCTCATGGAGATACAATGTCAGTCTATACAAATGATATTGATACCTTAAGACAATTGATTTCTCAATCAATTCCTCAACTTATTTCAAGTTGTATGACAATTGTGACAACATTTGTCTCAATGATTATCTTAAATATTCCTTTAACTGTATTAAGTGTATGTATGTTAATGGTAATGCTTGTAGTTTCAAGAAAACTTGGTTCTTTATCAGGAAAATTCTTCGTTAAACAACAAAATGATTTAGGTAAAGTTAATGGTTATATTGAAGAAATGATTTCAGGTCAAAAAGTTGTTAAAGTGTTCAATCACGAAGAACAAGCTATTGCTGATTTTAGAAAATTAAATGATGAATTAAGAGAAAGTGCTTATCAAGCTCATAAATTTGCGAATATCTTAATGCCAGTTACGGTTCAATTAGGAAATGTTTCTTATATTATTTGTGCCATCGTAGGAGCAATTCTTGCTTTAAATGGACATTTCTCACTTACAATTGGGACACTTGTTGCTTTCTTAACACTTAATAAAAGCTTTAATCAACCAATTGGACAAATTTCTCAACAAATCAATGCTGTAGCGATGGCACAAGCAGGTGCAGGACGTATTTTTGATTTATTAGATCAAGAAAGTGAAGACGATCAAGGTGTTGTGACTTTATGTCGTGTAGAAACTGTTGATGGAAAAATGGTTGAAACAGATAAAAGAACTGGACATTGGGCTTGGAAACATCCACGCAAGGATGGACAAGTTGAACTTGTAGAAATGAAAGGTGATATTCGTTTAGAAGGTGTTGATTTTGGTTATTTTGATGATCGTATGGTTTTACACAATGTTGACGTTTATGCAAATCCTGGTGAAAAGATTGCCTTTGTTGGAGCGACAGGTGCAGGTAAAACAACGATTACTAACCTGATTAATCGTTTCTATGATATTCAAAAAGGATCAATTACTTATGATGGTATTGATATTAAATTGATTAAAAAAGATGATTTAAGAAGATCATTAGGTGTGGTATTACAAGATACACATTTATTTACTGGAACAGTTATGGATAATATTCGCTATGGTCGTCTTGATGCTACGGATGAAGAATGTATTGAGGCAGCAAAACTTGCTAATGCTGATTTATTTGTAAAACATTTACCAGATGGTTATCAAACAATGCTTACAGGAGATGGAGCTAATTTATCTCAAGGACAAAGACAATTATTAGCGATTGCCCGTGCTGCTGTTGCTAATCCACCAGCATTGATTTTAGATGAAGCAACTTCATCGATTGATTCTCGTACAGAAAAACTTGTACAAGATGGTATGGATAAATTAATGCATGGTAGAACAACTTTAGTTATTGCCCATCGTTTATCAACGATTAAAAATAGTGATTGTATTATGGTTTTAGAACAAGGTCATATTATTGAAAGAGGAAACCATCAATCATTGATTAAAGAAAAAGGTAAATATTATCAATTATATACAGGAGCTATTGAAATGGATTAATCCATCAATAGCTTTTTCTTTGGACTAAATGTCCATTGAAAGAAGAAAAATTGAAAGATAAAATAAGTATAAGAAATGAGACATTTGTGAGACAAATTTGAGACAAA
>ERZ836358.2581-NODE-2581-length-13539-cov-13.717962_pt1 | contig 13539 bp, 10 predicted proteins | sample MGYA00519942_ERZ836358 | MGnify/ENA primary metagenome ERZ836358 (study PRJEB31850, sample SAMEA3708798) | human gut metagenome | biome: human gut; feature: human-associated habitat; material: faeces | place: China | collected 2014 ...
TAAGGACAAAACGATTTCGAGTCGTTCTCGTTACGACCGCTTCGATACATCTCCATATATTAGCCTTTACAGTATAGCAAAAAAGCGGTTTTCCGTCAACACTTTTCTCCCGTTACGGCACGGCTGCAAGCCATACGCAGCCGTGCCGTTTTGCGTTTTTGGGGCAGAAAGCGCGGTTTCTTTGCAAAAAAGGCTGTTCTTTTGGGCGGGAGCCGAGTATAATAGGAACGATATTTTTCAAATTTGAAGTATAGAGGAGAGCATTCCAATGGCACAGGCAAAACAAGATATGGGCACCGGCAGCATCAAAAAGCTGATGCTGCAGCTCATGATCCCCGCCGTGGTGGCGCAGGTGGTGAACCTGCTGTATAACATCGTGGACCGCATTTACATCGGCCACATTGCGGGCATTGGCGCGGCAGCGCTGACCGGCGTGGGGCTGTTCACACCCATTCTGATGCTGCTGAACGCTTTTGCCATGCTGGTGGGCGCGGGCGGCGCGCCGCGCACCGCCATTGCTCTGGGGCAGGGGGACAGACAGCAGGCCGAAAAGATCGTCTCCAACAGCTTTACCATGCTGATGTTCTTTGCCGTGGTGCTGACCATTGGCTTCTATGCCGGGGCACCGGTGCTGCTGCGGCTGTTCGGTGCCAGCGATGCCACCCTGCCGTACGCCCTGAGCTACAGCCGCATCTACATTGCAGGCTCGGTGTTCGTGCTGGCGGTGCTGGGCATGAACCCCTTTATCACCACGCAGGGCTTTGCCAAGACCAGTATGCTTACCACCGTGATCGGCGCGGTGATCAACATTATCCTCGACCCCATCCTGATCTTCGGGTTCGGGCTGGGCGTGCGGGGCGCGGCCATTGCCACGGTGCTCAGTCAGGCTGTGGGCGCGGCATGGATCATCCGCTTTCTCACCAGCAAAAAGACCATCCTGCGCCTGCGCAGAGACTACCTGCGCCCGGAAAAGCAGATCATTCTGCCGGTGCTGGCGCTGGGCATCTCCTCGTTTGTGATGCTCTCCACCGAAAGCCTGCTTTCCGTCAGCTTCAGCTCCAGTCTGGCGCGGTACGGCGGCGATGTGGCTGTGGGTGCCATGACCGTCATCACCAGCGCATCCCAGCTGTGCACGCTGCCCATTCAGGGCATCTGTCAGGGCGGACAGCCGGTGATGAGCTTCAACTTCGGCGCAGGCAAGAAGGCCCGCGTCAAGGAAGCCTTCCGTTTTCAGCTGACGCTGTGCGGGTCCTACACCTGCTTGTTCTGGCTGTTGATGATGCTGTTTCCCGGCGCGGTGGCGGGCATTTTCACCTCGGACACCGCACTGATCCAGTACACCACGTGGGCCATGCGCATTTACATGGCGGGCATTTTTGCCATGGGCTTCCAGATCGCCTGCCAGCAGAGCTTTATGGCGCTGGGGCAGGCTAAGGTCAGCCTGCTGCTGGCCTGCCTGCGCAAGATCATTCTGTTGATCCCCCTCATCTTCATTCTGCCGCACCTGCTGCCGAACCCGGTGTTCGGCGTGTTTCTGGCCGAGCCGGTCAGCGACATTCTGGCCGCCACCATCACCACCATCACCTTCTTTGCCCGGTTCGATAAGATCCTCGACCGCGGCGCGGCAAAGGTTTGATTTTTTTGTATGCAGAAAGGGCATCTGCCGTTGGCAGATGCCCTCGCTGTTTATTCGGGAAACCCTGACCGGCACTGAAAAATCAGTCCATGTTCAGAGCGCTCTTGAGGTTGTTTTTGTAGATATCGGCCTTGGCACCGTAGATGATCTGCACACCATCTGCGACCTGAACGACGCCGTTTGCACCCGTCTTCTGCTTCCAGTCAGTATCCGGCATAACGAGAGCCTTGTCTTTGACCTTGACGCGCAGTCGAGTAAAGCAGGCATCCACATGCTGGATATTGTCTGCACCACCCAGACCTTCAATGATGGTCGCCATCATCTCGTCGCTCATTTTCTTGTCCAGCTTCTTGACCTCCTGGCCATCATCTTCGCGGCCGGGAGTCTTGTAGTTGAACTTGGTGATCATGAAGCGGAAGGTGAAATAGTACAGGAAGAAGCAGGGAATGCCAATGATGAACACCCAGATCCAGTTAGAGCCTTTATCCGCCTGCATGATGCCATTGAAGATCGTGCTCAGGAAAGGGCCGCCGAAGGAACTGGGCCCCGGGATATTCACCTTGCAGATGTAAGTCAGCAGGTAGGCCAGACCTGCATAGCCAGCGTGCACCACGAACAGCAGCGGAGCCGCAAACAGGAAACTGTACTCAATGGGCTCGGTGATGCCAGTGAAGATGGAGGGGATGATGGCTGCGATCAGCAGCGCCTTGACCTGAGGCTTACGCTCCGGCTTTGCGCAATGGTACATGGCCAGAGCCGCACCGGGCAGACCAAACATAGCAAAAATAACCTTGCCGTTCATGATAAAGCGGGTAATGTTCACGTCAAACATGGCATCCGGAGAAGCCAGCATGGCGTTGTAAATGTTCACCGCGCCTTCATACAGCGTGCCATCAATGACCATGGAACCGCCAAGGTTTGTGAAGAAGAACGGAGTGTAAATAAAGTGATGCAGGCCAAAAGGCAGCAGCGCACGCTCTGCCAGACCATAGATCACACTGCCTGCCATGCCAGTGTCATAAATGATCTCGCCCATAAAGCCCAGACCGGTCTGAACGAAGGGCCACACCACAGACATTACCAGACCCAGCGCAGAGCAGGCCAGCAGCGAGATCATCGGCACGAATTTTGTGCCTGAGAAGATGCCCAGAACCGGCGGCAGCTGAATATTATAGTATTTGTTATGCAGCTTTGCAACCAGCAGACCCACCAGAATACCGCCGAATACACCGGTGTCAAGCGAAGCGATGCCCATGACCATGGACTGGCCGGTCTTCATCGCCGCAGGGTCCAGAATGCCCAGACTGGTCAGCAGGATATTCATCACATTGTTCATGGCGAGGAAACCGATCACGCTGGACAATGCCGCGATGCCCTTTTCCTTTTCTGCATAGCCGATGGCAACGGAAACAGCAAAAATGATTGGAAGATAGGAGTTAATGGTATTGCCCATGGCCTTGAGCAGATTAAAGAACAGCTTGACATAGGTATTGCCCAGAACCGGCCACAGTGCCACAATGTTCTTTGTCGTGAACGCAGAGCCAATGCCCACCAGAATACCTGCGATGGGCAGGATCATGACAGGCGTCATTAGAACTTTTCCCAGTTTCTGGAACTGTGAAAAGGTAACTTTCTTCTCTCTCTTCTCCATGATTTACCTCCTGAGGATCTCAGTGCAGTTCGGGCCAGTAGCCCTTATTGGCTTCGATCATCTTATCCAGGATCTTGCGTGCCACCTTGGCAGAGGGAACTGTCTTGTTCATCGTGAATGCTTCCAGTGCCTTCTGGTAGGAGTGTTCAAAATAAGCATCCACGATCAGCTTTTCCGAAGAGACCTGCTGCATCATCATGCCCAGCTGGAACTGGGGGATATTGCCGATGGTAACAGGCTCCGGGCCCCACTTGCGCAGGTAGCAGGGAACTTCCACCATGGCATCATACGGCATCTGCGGGATGCAGCCCTTGTTTTCCACAATGACCAGATAGCGGTCCGCATTGTTATAGGCAATGGAGCATGCCACATCCACAATAAAATCGCCAAAAGCATTGAACAGATTCAGGTTTGCTTCCTTCTTGCCGCCGCTCTCGCGGATCAGCTTTGCCTGCTCGATCATGTCCTTCTCACGGCCATCCATGACCATGTTGGCACGCGTGTAGTTGGGATCCATATCCTCGGCGCTTTCCTTGGCATACAGATAGTACTGCAGGTAGGTATTGGGCAGATACTCCGGGAAGTCGGTGAGGATTTCCTTAAAGTTTTCCCATGTGTGGCGCCAGGAAGGATCGGAGTGGTGCTTATCATGAGAAGCAGCCAGACCGAACTTCATGATCTTTTCCTTCAGTTCCGGCATACGGTCCACACCGCTCTTGTCGTACAGGTGGGTCCACCAGCCAAAGTGGTTCAAACCAAAGTAGACCGGGTCCACATCGTTGTATTTTTCCAGACCCAGCATCTTTGCGAAGGACAGCATGATGGCTACCGGCATATCGCAGATGTTCAGGATCTTATAGTTGTTGTACTTGCGGCGGGTGGCCTCAGCCACGATCGCAGCAGGGTTGGAGTAATTGATAATCCATGCCTCGGGTGCGTACTTGCGCACATCGTCGATCACCTGGAACACGCCGGGGATGGAACGCAGGCCGTATGCCATGCCGCCGGGGCCGCAGGTCTCCTGACCCACAACGCCAAACTCCAGCGAGATCTTCTCGTCCTTCTCCCGCATTTCCATGCCGCCCTGACGGATCTGAGCAAAGGCAAAGTCAATATCGGTGTAGGCCTTTTCCGGGTCCGTGGTGGTGAAGTAGACGCACTCCGGATCCAGCTTTGCGATCAGCGAGCCGCACAGGGTATCGACCAGCTCCAGACGATCCGGGTCAATATCGTACAGCACCAGCTTTTTCAGCGGGAAGCGGTCAAGATTTGCAATCAGGCTCTGGATAATGCCGGGGGTATGGCTGGAGCCGCCGCCGACAATAACAACTTTAAATCCTTCCATTTTTGAAACCTCACATTCGTTTTGCGATCATGTTTCTGATTTTACCCTTGCGCGCGCTTTGGAGAGTGACTATAATATAATCGATATGAACATTTTTTTAAAGGCGTTTTGAAAGTTTTGAACCAGTTTGCCCAAGTTGAAACAATTCCAGAGTCTGAAAATATTTTCACACCTGCTAACTTTCTTCAAAGCCTTCCCGCCGGAGGACATCATGGACTTTTTCACCCGCATTGCAGAACACACGCCCCAGCTGAACAAAAACGATAATGAGCTTCTTTCTTACTGCATTCGCAACCACACCGAGATCGCCAATCTCAAGGTGACGGAACTTGCGGACCGGTTGTTCATCTCACCAGCTTCTGTCGTCCGCTTTTGCAAGAAGCTCGGTTTCAGTGGTTATTCCGATTTTAAGGCATCTTTGCGCATGGATCTGTTTGAGCCGGAGGAAACGCCGCGAAAATCTCACCCGACCGACTTTTTCCGGGATATCCACAAAACCATCGAGATGGTTCCGGAGGAGACCGTAGAGCGTATCGTAGAGCTGATCCACTGCAGCCGCCGCATTGAGCTGTATGCCGTAGGCAGCAGCAGAATGCCCGGCTCCGAACTTGCAAAGCGGCTGCAGACCATCGGCAAGGCCGCCTTCTGTTACGATGACAGCACCCTGATGAATATCAGCGCCCGGCAGCTGACTTCCGATGATCTGGTTCTGGCCCTTTCCATTTCCGGCGAAACAAGTCTGATCATTGCCGCTGCAACGGTTGCCAAAAGCCGTGGTGCCGCATTGGTTTCCTTTACAAATCTCGGCAGCAATACCCTCAGCGGCATGGCAGATGAAAACCTGTATGTCAACGCCACAAACTTTGTGTGCTCCGGCATTCAGGTGCAGTCCCGCGTACAGCTGCTGATGCTGTGCGAATACCTGTTCTTCCGCTACATAGAGACCTATGGGGACGAGCACCAGCAAAGTATCGGTTGATGCCATTTCACCGCAGCGCACAGCCAACGCTCTATTCCACCAACAAATCTCCCACGATAAAAAACAGGGCCGCCGCACAAACGATGTGCGGCGGCCCTGTTGGCGTTCTGTTTTTATTTTCCCGCCAGAAGAATGGCCAGCACGGCTTTCTGCACATGCAGGCGGTTCTCGGCTTCATCGAAGATTTCCGGTGCGTGCTGCTCGAACACCGCCGAGGAGATCTCCTCACCCCGGTGGGCGGGCAGGCAGTGCAGCACCATGACATCGGGCTTGGCGCTTTCCAGCAGCTTGCTTGTGAGCTGATAGCCCACAAAATCCCGCAGGCGCTGCTCACTTTCCGGCGTGCCGGGCTGGGCGGTGTTCCACACGGCCGTTGCCACCACGTCGGCATCCTGAATACCCTCGGCAGGGTCTGCGGTCAGGTGGAAGGCGCTGCCGTACTTGTGGGCGAACATCAGCACATCCGCCGCCGGGCGGTAGCTCTGCGGGCAGACGCAGGTGACCTGCATCCCAGCCAGCAGTCCGCCCACGATGAGGCTGTTTGCCATGCTGCTGCCGTCGCCGACAAAGCAGAGCTTCCGGCCCGCAAGGCTGCCCCGGCGCTCCCGAATGGTCATCAGGTCGGCCAGCACCTGGCAGGGATGGGCGTAATCCGTCAGGCCGTTGATCACCGGCACACCGGCCAGCTCGGCAAACTCTTCCAGATCGCTCTGGCGGTAGGTGCGCCACACCACGCAGTCGTAGTAGCGGCCCAGCACCCGGGCGGTGTCCTTGAGGGGCTCGCCCCGGCCGGACTGCAGCTCGGTGGCGGCGTTCATGTAGTTGCCCAGACCGCCCAGCTGGTAGACACCCACCTCAAAGCTGGTGCGGGTGCGGGTGGAATTTTTGGAAAACATCAGCGCCACGCTCCTGCCCTTGAGCAGCGCCGGGGTCGTCCCGGCCTTCTGCTCTGCCTTGAGCTCCTCCGCCACATCAAGGATGTGGTGGAGCTCAGCGGGGGAGAGGTCGCTCATTTTCAGCAGATGTTTCATGCCTGCTCCTTCGGAGCCTTCTGCTCCATCTCGTTCAGCACCTCGTTCAGGATGCCCAGAGCCTTTTCCACATCGTGGGCGGTCAGGGTCAGCGGGGGCAGCAGGCGCAGGCGGCTCTTGGCCGTGAGCACCAGCAGGCCCTTTTCGCGGCAGGCGGCCAGCACGTCCGCGGCCTGGATGCCGCCAAAGAACTCGATGCCCACCATCAGGCCAATGCCGGAAAGGTTCTTCACCATGGGCAGCTTGGCCAGACCGGCGCGCAGCTGGACGGCCCGCTCGCTGACATTGGCCAGGAAGCTCTGATCCATCCGATCCACCACCACATTGGCACCGGCGCAGACCACCGGGTTGCCGCCAAAGGTGGAACCGTGGCTACCGGGGCCCATGCCCTCGGCAGTCTTTTCGTTCAGCAGAACGGCACCGATGGGCAGGCCGCCGCCCAGGCCCTTGGCCAGCGTGACGATATCGGGCTTGAGGTTGTAGTGCTCACAACACAGGAAGGTGCCGGTACGGCCCACGCCGGTCTGCACCTCGTCCACGATGAGGACAAGGTCCTTTTCATCACAGAGAGCACGCACAGCCTGCACATACTCAGGGTCCAGCGCCATCACACCGCCCTCGCCCTGGATCAGCTCCAGCATAATGGCGCAGGTATGGCGGTCCACCAGTTCCCGGAGGCCCTCGATGTCACCGGCGGTGGTATAGACAAAGCCCTCGTTGAAGGGGCCAAAGTAGTTGTGGAACACCTCCTGACCGGTGGCGGTCAGGGTGGCAATGGTGCGGCCATGGAAGCTGTTGACCAGCGTGATCACAACATCGCGGCCCTTGCCGTAGTGGTCAAAGCTGTACTTGCGGGCGGCCTTGATGGCACCCTCGTTGGCCTCGGCACCGGAGTTCCCGAAAAACACCTTGCTCATGCCGGTGCGCTTGCACAGCTTTTTGGCCAGCTTGCCGCAGGGGGCCGTGTAGTAGAGATTGGATGTGTGCTGCAGCTTGTGGGCCTGCTCGGAAACGGCCTCGGCCCAGTCCACATCACAATAGCCCAGACTGTTGACACCGATGCCGCTGGTGAAGTCCAGATACTTCTGGCCTTCGGGGCCCTCGGCATACAGGCCGTGGCCCTTTTCCAGCGCAATGGGATTGCGGTTGTAGGTATGCAGGACATAGTCGTTGTCCCGCTTGATGACTTTTTCGGAATCCATAAGTTTGCCCTCCTAGCCCGTTTTCTTTCATTATAAAGCAGATGAGGATGCGAAGCAACCCTTATTCCTGATGGCTCCGGCGGTAGAAGCGGGTGCCGGAACCGCGGTCGGAGAACAGCTCCAGCAGGATGGAGTGGGGGACACGGCCATCAATGATGACGGCCTCGTGGACGCCCTGATAGATGGCATCGGCCATGCCGCCGATCTTGGGGATCATGCCGCCTGCGATGACTCCGGCGGCCTTGTAGCCCTCGATCTCGGAGACTTCCACTTCGGGGATGAGGGTGGATTCGTCGTCCTTATCCCGCAGCAGGCCCGCGATATCGGTCATGGAGACGAGCTTTTCGGCCTTGAGCGCAATGGCGATCTGGGCGGCGGCAGTGTCGGCGTTGACATTGTACGCCTGGCCGAGGTCGTCCATGCCGACCGTTGCGATGACCGGGATGTAGCCGCCGTTCAGCAGGTTTTCGATCAGGGTCGGGTCCACATGGATGATCTCGCCCACATGGCCCAGCTGGGGGTCCAGCTCGGTGCAGCGGAGCATCTGGCCGTCCATGCCGCACAGGCCGACGCCGCGGCCGCGCAGCTTTGCCACGAGGTCCTTGTTCACCTTGCCGGCCAGCACCTGCTGGACGATCTCCATGGTGGCGTCGTCGGTCACGCGCAGACCGTTGGCAAAATGGCTCTCCACGCCGACCTTTTTCAGCATTTCATTGATGGCCGGGCCGCCGCCGTGGACCAGTACCACCCGAACGCCCAGCAGCGTCAGGGTGACAAGGTCGTTCATGACGGCGTTCTTCAGCGTCTCGTTGATCATGGCGTTACCGCCGTATTTGATGACCATGGTCTTGCCGTGGTACTTCTGGATGTAAGGGGTCGCCTCCGAAAACAGGAGGGCCATTTCTTCGTTCTTCATACGTTTCCTCTTCCCGCTCGATGCTCTGTTTCGAACCGCTTCTCAGGTGCGGTAATCGCCGTTGATTTTGACGTAATCATAGGTCAGGTCACAGCCCCAGGCCTTTGCACGGGCGTCGCCAGTGCCCATGTCCACCTTGACGAGGACGTCGTGCTCGGCCAGCACTTTGGCGGCCTCGTCCTCGCTGTAGGGGTGGTAGGCTGCGTTCTCGCAAACGTAGACTTCCCCGGCGGCACTGGACAGCCAGACGCAGACCTTGTCGATGGAGAAGTCGCCGGGGGTATAGCCGATGGCGCAGAGGATGCGGCCCCAGTTGGCATCGCGGCCAAAGACCGCCGCCTTGAACAGGTTGGAGCAGACCACGCTGCGGGAGACGGCGCGGGCCGTCTTCAGGTCGGGCGCATGGGTGACTTCGCAGGTGATGAGGTGGGTCGCGCCCTCGCCGTCACCGGCGTGTTCGGCACACATGTGCTCGGCAATGGCCGTCAGCGCTGCCACAAAGGCCTGGTAATCGGCGTTCTCCTCGGTGATCTCCGGGTTGCCCGCAAGGCCCGATGCCAGGATGATGAGGGTGTCGTTCGTCGAAGTATCGAGGTCCACGCTCATCTGGTTGTAGGTGCCGGGCACGACGGTCTTCAGCGCCTTTTCGAGCAGGGCGGGGGAGACGGCGGCATCGGTGGTGTAGAAGGCCAGCATGGTCGCCATATTGGGGGCGATCATACCGCTGCCCTTGCCGATAGCACCCACGGTGCAGGTCTTGCCGCCCAGCTCGAACTGGATGGCGTACTCTTTTTTGTGGGTGTCGGTGGTCATGATGGCAGTCGCCGCATCGGTGCTGCCCTGCCCGGTTGCGGCCAGCTTGGCCGCTGCGGCGGGGATGCCGCGGGCAAACGGATCAATGACCATAGGCTGGCCGATGACGCCGGTGGAGGCGGGCAGAACATCCGCAGCGGGGATGTCCAGCGCCTTGCCCACCAGCGCACAGCACTCTTCGGCCAGTGCCACACCGTTGGCGGCGCAGGTGTTGGCGTTGCCGCTGTTGACAAGGATGGCCTGTGCATAGCCGTCCTTCAGATGGGCACGGTCCACCTTGATGGGCGCACCGCAGACCTTGTTGGTGGTGTAGACACCGGCGGCCGCGCAGCGGACTTCTGCTTTGATGAGCGCCAGATCGTATTTTTCGTTGTGGTTGGCCCGGATGCCGCAATGGACACCGGCCGCTGCAAATCCTCTGGGCGCACAGATGCCGCCCGATACTTCCTTGTAAGACATATCGTTCTTCCCCCTATTAAACCTCTCAGTCTCGCCTGCGGCTCGCCAGCCATTCCCCTTCTGGCGTTTACACGCCACCTCCCCCGGCCGGGGGAGTCTTTCCTGATAGGGGCGCCTCTGGCGTATCCAGCAAGCCATATCCGACTGCCAAGGCCTCTCCTATCAGGAGAGGTGGCAATGCGAAGCATTGACGGAGAGGTTTTACTCTAATCCTTCGACCTCGTTCAGACCCAGCATCAGGTTCATGCACTGCACGGCTGCACCGGACGAGCCTTTGCCCAGGTTGTCGAACAGCGAAATGAGCATCATCTGGTCGCCTGCTGCGTTCACAGTCAGGTACAGCTCCATCCGGTCGCTGCCGGAGAGGGCGTTGGAGTACAGGCCGTTTTCGGGCAGCGATTCGTTCAGGGCGTGGACGGAGACCGTCGCGCCGTCCTTATAATAAGCGGCGATGCCCTCGGCCACCTGCCCGGCGGTGGTGCCCGCCAGCTTCAGGTCCAGCGGAACGAGGACCTGCATCCCGGAATAGTAATCGCAGACCACCGGCACAAAGGCGGGCGTGTGGGCCAGCCCGCTGATCTTCTGCATTTCCGGCAGGTGCTTGTGGGCCAGCGTGAGGCCGTAACTCTTGGGCGCGTCGATCTTGCTGTGGGCCGGGCGGTCCGGGCTCTCGTACTCGGCGATCATCTTTTTGCCGCCGCCGGAGTAGCCGGAGAGGCCCGTGCAGCTGAACGGATAGTCCGCCGGGACCAGCCCCAGCTCGACCAGCGGCCGCGCAATGCTGATGAAGCCGCTGGCGTAGCAGCCGGGCACGGCCACCCGGCAGGAGTTCTGGATCTTCTCTTTCTGGCCCTTCAGCTCCGGGAAGCCATAGTCCCATGCCGGGTCGGTGCGGAAGGCCGTGGAGGTATCCAGCACCTTGACGTCCGGGCGGAGCAGGGGCATGACCTCTCTGGAAGCCGCATCGGGCAGGCAGAGGAAGGCGAGGTCTGCGGAGTTGATGACGCTGGCCCGCTCGTTCACGTCCTTTCGGCCCTCGGCGGAGATGCTCAGAAGCTCGATCTCAGGCCGGGCCGCCAGACGGTCCGCGATGCGCAGACCGGTGGTGCCGGAGGAACCGTCGATAAAAACTTTCACGCTCATGCGTTGTTCGCCTCCCATGCGTCCACCTGTGCAGATGCCAGTGCGATCTGATTCTTCACGCTTGCCTCGGAGGGGCCGCCGTAGCTGGTGCGGCCCTCGCAGCACTTGATGAGGTCGATGGCATCGTAGATATCGTTCTCAAACAGGCTGCTGTAGCCCCGGAACTCGTCCAGCGTCAGCTCTTCGAGGGTCTTGTCTTTGCTGATGCAGTCGGAGACCATGCAGCCGGTCAGCTTGTAGGCATCGCGGAAGGGCATTCCCTTTTGGGTCAGGTAATCGGCGCAGTCGGTGGCGTTGATGAAGCCCTTGGCCGCAGCGCGGCGCATGTTGGCGGGCAGGGTCTTCATGGTGTCCAGCATCGGGGTGACGGTATTCAAGCAGAGGTCGAGGGTATCGACGGCGTCGAAGATGGCCTCCTTATCCTCCTGCATATCCTTGTTGTAGGCCAGCGGGATGCCCTTCATCATGACGAGCAGGGTGTTCAGGTCGCCGTAGACGCGGCCGGTCTTGCCGCGGATGAGTTCGGTGACGTCCGGGTTCTTCTTCTGCGGCATGATAGAGGAGCCCGTGGTGAACGCGTCGTCCAGCTCGATGAATTTGAACTCCCAGCTGCACCAGAGGATGATCTCCTCCGACAGGCGGGACAAGTGCATCATGCAGGTGGAGATGGCAGCGGCCAGCTCGATGCAGAAATCGCGGTCGGACACGCCGTCCAGGCTGTTGGCGCAGGGTGCGGCAAAGCCCAGCTTCTCGGCGGTGAAGGCGCGGTCCAGCGGGTAGGTGGTGCCGGCCAGTGCGCCGGAGCCCAGCGGGCACTGCGCATCCATGCGGGCCGTGGCATCCTCAAAGCGCTGCAGATCGCGCAGCAGCATCCAGGCATAGGCCATCAGCGCGTGGCCGAAGGTGATGGGCTGGGCGCGCTGCAGGTGGGTGTAGCCGGGCATGACGGCGGCGGTGTTCTCCGCTGCTTTCTTGCAGATGACCCGGACCAGATCGACGATGCGGCCCTGCAGCATCCGGCTGTCGTCGCGCAGGGTCAGGCGGATGTCCAGCGCCACCTGATCGTTGCGGCTGCGGCCGGTGTGCAGGCGCTTGCCGGCGTCGCCGATGCGGGCGGTCAGGGTCTGCTCCACGAAGGTGTGGACGTCCTCGGCGTTGGGGTCGATCTCCAGCTTGCCGCTGGCCAGATCATCGGCGATGGAAGCCAGACCGTTGAGGATGTCCTCACAATCCTGCTCGGAGATGATGCCCTGTTTGGCCAGCATCGTGGCGTGTACGCCGCTGCCCCGCATATCCTGTGCGATCATCCGCTGGTCAAAGCGGATGGAAGAGTTGAAATCATTGACGCGCGAATCGACCGCCTTGGAGAAACGGCCTTTCCAGAGTTGTTCTGCCATAGTTCCTGTTCCCTTTATCTCGATTGTAACACATCTATTTATAACGCGGTCCTTCGTACAACCTCTCAGTCGGGCTTGCGCCCGCCAGAGGCTCCCCCTTTGGGGGAGCTGGCGAGCGAAGCGAGACTGAGAGGGCTCTAAAAACGGCAAAGCCGCCGCAGGGGAAAACGCTCCTGCGGCGGTGCCGCCGGCAACGATGCCGGTTGGATGGAACTTCCGTGTGAAAGTGTGAAAACACACGAAAGGGAAGATGTTACAGCTGATTACTTGACCTCCGGCCAGTTCTTGGACAGCTTTGCGCGCTCCTTGATGGACAGGCCGAACAGGTTGATGAAGCCTGCTGCATCGGCCTGGTTGTAATCCTCGTCCTCGCCGAAGGAAGCGGTCTGCTCATCGTACAGGGTGTACGGAGAGGTAACGCCTGCGTTGATCATGTTGCCCTTGTAGAGCTTCAGCTTGACGTCGCCGGTCACGGTCTTTGCCAGGCTGTTGGCGAAGGCATCCAGAGCCTCGCGCAGCGGGGTGAACCACTGACCGTTGTAGACGATGTCGGCATACTTCTGCGCCAGCTGCTCCTTGAGGTGTGCGCTCTCCTTGTCGAGGGTGATGGTCTCCAGCACATGGATGGCCTTGTACAGGATGGCACCGCCGGGAGTCTCGTACACGCCGCGGCTCTTCATGCCGACCAGACGGTTCTCAACGATATCCAGCAGGCCGATGCCGTTCTCGCCGCCGACCTTGTTCAGGTACTCGACCAGTTCCACAGCGCCCATCTCCTTGCCGTCGATGGCGGTGGGGATGCCCTTCTCGAAGTGGATGGTGAGGTAGGTCGGAGTATCGGGAGCCTGCTCCGGGGAGACGCCCAGCTCCAGGAAACCAGGCTTGTTGTACTGCGGCTCGTTGGCGGGGTTCTCCAGATCCAGACCCTCGTGGCTCAGGTGCCACAGGTTCTTGTCCTTGGAGTAGT
>ERZ836358.2604-NODE-2604-length-13405-cov-4.286142_pt1 | contig 13405 bp, 10 predicted proteins | sample MGYA00519942_ERZ836358 | MGnify/ENA primary metagenome ERZ836358 (study PRJEB31850, sample SAMEA3708798) | human gut metagenome | biome: human gut; feature: human-associated habitat; material: faeces | place: China | collected 2014 ...
GTTGAGCGTTCCCTTCGTGTACTGGATGGCGCCGTTGGTGTCTTCTGTGCAAAGGGTGGTGTAGAGCCTCAGTCTGAGAACGTATGGCGTCAGGCTGACACCTACAATGTACCTCGTATGGCATTCATCAACAAGATGGATATCCTGGGTGCTAACTTCTACGCAGCAGTAGATCAGATCCGTACCAGACTTGGTAAGAATGCTATCTGCCTTCAGTTGCCTATCGGTAAGGAAGATGAATTCAAGGGAATCATCGATCTGTTCGAGATGAAGGCTTACATCTACAACGATGATAAGGGTGATGACATCACTGTTACCGATGATCTTGGAGATATGGCTGATGAGGCTGCTTTATATCATGACGAGCTCATTGAAAAGGTTTGTGAGCTGGATGATGATCTGACAATGATGTATCTGGAAGGTGAAATTCCTTCCGTTGAAGAGATGAAGGCTGCTTTGAGAAAAGCTACCTGTGAGTGCAGAGCCGTTCCCGTATGCTGCGGTACTGCTTACAGAAATAAGGGTGTTCAGAAGCTTCTGGATGCTATTATCGAGTATATGCCTTCTCCTCTGGATGTACCGGCTATTAAGGGTGTTGACCTTGACGGTAATGAAGTAGAGAGAAAGTCTTCCGATGAAGAGCCTTTCGCTGCACTTGCATTCAAGATCATGACTGACCCGTTCGTAGGTAAGCTTGCTTACTTCCGTGTATATTCCGGTACTCTGAATTCCGGTTCTTATGTACTCAATGCTACTAAGGACAAGAAGGAACGTGTAGGACGTATCCTGCAGATGCATGCGAACAAGCGTGCAGAGCTGGAAAAGGTTTACTCCGGTGACATCGCAGCAGCAGTTGGTTTCAAGTTCACCACTACTGGTGATACCATCTGTGATGAGCAGCATCCTGTAATCCTTGAGTCCATGGAGTTCCCTGAGCCCGTTATCGAGCTGGCTATCGAGCCTAAGACCAAAGCCGGTCAGGGCAAGATGGGTGAAGCTCTTGCAAAACTGGCAGAAGAAGATCCTACTTTCCGTGCTCATACCAATCAGGAAACCGGTCAGACCATCATCGCCGGTATGGGTGAGTTGCATCTGGAGATCATCGTTGACCGTCTGCTTCGTGAGTTCCATGTAGAAGCTAACGTAGGTGCTCCTCAGGTTGCTTATAAGGAAGCGTTTACCAAGGCTGTCGAAGTGGATTCCAAGTATGCTAAGCAGTCCGGTGGTCGTGGACAGTATGGACATTGTAAAGTTAAGTTTGAGCCCCTGGAGGCTAACTGTGAGAAGTTTGAATTTGATCCTAAGGCAAACATTCTGATCAACGATCCTCCTACTCTGTTATTCGAATCTACTGTAGTTGGTGGTTCCATTCCTAAGGAATACATCCCCGCAGTAGGTGAAGGTATTCAGGAAGCAGCTCAGGCTGGTATCTTGGGTGGATTCCCTGTACTGGGTGTTCATGCGAATGTATATGATGGATCCTATCATGAGGTCGATTCCTCCGAGATGGCATTCCACATTGCAGGTTCCATGGCATTCAAGGAAGCAATGCAGAAGGCAGCTCCTGTACTGCTTGAGCCGATCATGAAGGTTGAGGTTACCATGCCCGAGGAATACATGGGCGATGTAATCGGTGACCTGAACTCCCGTCGTGGTCGTGTAGAAGGTATGGAAGACATCGGCGGTGGTAAGATGGTTAAGGCTTTCGTTCCCCTTGCTGAGATGTTCGGTTACTCCACAGACCTGCGTTCCAAGACCCAGGGTCGTGGTAACTACTCCATGTTCTTCGAAAAGTATGAGCCCGTTCCTAAGAACGTTCAGGAAAAGGTTCTTGCTGCAAAAGCAAAATAAGCATTAAATCAATAAAATGACTTGAAAAACCTCTGATTATTTAATATAATCAGAGGTAGCGAGTTAAAAAAATAAAACTACGAAACTGTTTAATTATTTTAAGGAGGACTTAAATAATGGCTAAAGCTAAATTTGACAGAACAAAGCCCCATTGTAACATTGGTACCATCGGTCACGTTGACCATGGTAAAACTACTCTGACCGCTGCAATCTCCAAGGTTCTTGCTGAGAGAGTACCTGGTAACGAGAAGGTTGACTTCGATAACATCGATAAGGCTCCCGAAGAGAGAGAGCGTGGTATCACCATTTCTACCGCTCACATCGAGTACCAGACCGAGAAGAGACACTATGCACACGTTGACTGCCCAGGCCATGCTGACTACGTTAAGAACATGATCACCGGTGCTGCACAGATGGATGGTGCTATCCTCGTTGTAGCTGCTACTGATGGTGTTATGGCTCAGACCAAGGAGCACATCCTTCTGTCCCGTCAGGTAGGCGTTCCTTACATCATCGTATTCCTGAACAAGTGTGATATGGTTGACGATCCCGAGCTGATCGAGCTGGTTGAGATGGAAGTAACCGAGCAGCTGGAAGAGTACGACTTCAATGACTGCCCTATCATCAAGGGTTCCGCTCTGAAGGCTCTGGAAGATCCCAGCAGCGAGTGGGGTGACAAGATCATGGAACTGATGGATACTGTAGATTCTTATATCCCTGATCCTCAGCGTGATACTGATAAGCCTTTCCTGATGCCCGTCGAGGACGTATTCACCATTACCGGTCGTGGTACCGTTGCTACCGGTCGTGTAGAGCGTGGTGTTCTGCATCTGAATGATGAAGTTGAAATCGTTGGTATCAAGGAAGAGACCAAGAAGACTGTTGTAACCGGTATCGAAATGTTCCGTAAGATGCTGGATGAGGCACAGGCTGGTGATAACATCGGTGCTCTGCTTCGTGGTATCCAGAGAACTGAAATCGAAAGAGGACAGGTTCTGGCTAAGCCCGGTACTGTTACCTGCCACAGAAAGTTTACCGCTCAGGTTTACGTTCTGACCAAGGATGAAGGTGGACGTCATACTCCTTTCTTCAACAACTATCGTCCTCAGTTCTACTTCAGAACCACCGACGTTACCGGCGTTTGCGAACTGCCCGCTGGTGTTGAGATGTGCATGCCTGGTGATAACGTAGAAATGACCATCGAACTGATCCATCCTATCGCTATGGAGCAGGGTCTTACTTTCGCTATCCGTGAGGGTGGTAGAACCGTTGGTTCCGGTCGTGTTGCTACCATCATCGAGTAATCTTTGATCGATAGTATATAGCTTTTATTCTGGGGAAGTACTTGTACTTCCCCAGTTTTTTTAACACTAACTCAGAACACTAACTCTAACAGTAATTCAGAACAGCAACTCAAAACAATAATTCAAAATATTAATTCAAAGATCAGTTTTTCTTTTAACCATTTAATGACACAGCTCTGTGTCGGATATTTCAAGATATTTATTTCAATTATTACTTTAATAACATTATTTTTTTAGAGGTTAGTTTGTGAAAATTATACATGTATAGGAAATATATGAGGAGCAACGTGTAAAATACATGCGAGGGAGGGGAGAATTATGGATTAGGTATGTGCCAGAGGCAAAGGAATACATGCGGAAACAGAAAAAAGATGAAATAGGTATGTGCCAGAGGCAAGAGAATACATGCGAGAAAGAGAAAAATACAGATTAAATGAAAAGCAATAAATGAAAAAAATGTACAACGGGAGGAAAAGGCTATAAAGGACTTTCTATATGAACAATTGCTAAAAAGAGAACGTTGGCTAAGGGATTTGAAACAAAATTTGGAAACGAGTATACATAATGCACCTTTAGGCAATCTGAAAGTAATTAACTGCAGAGGAGTTGAGCAATATTATTTGGACTCTGCTGAAACTAGAACATCCTATCCAAATGGAAAATATCTGCGAAAATCTGATTTTGAATTGGCAGGTAAGCTTGCACAACGAAATTATGATGAAAAATTGCTGTCAGAGGTAGAAAAGCAATTAAAGAATATACAAAATATTATTAAAAAATATGAAAAACAAGAAATAGTACAGGTAGAAGAACTATATAGTGTCTATGACAGAATGAGTCCATCCAGGAAAAAAATGGTGGATGCGAGGATAATATCGGATAAGGAATATGTGAATCAGTGGTCAGCAAAAATATATTCAGGTAAAGATTTTGCAGAAGGACAGGCGGAAATCTACACAGAAAAGAAAGAAAGAGTCAGATCAAAGTCAGAAAAGATCATTGCAGATATGTTGTACCATAAAAATATCCCATACAGGTATGAATGTCCTATAAACCTAAAGGGATTGGGAATGATATATCCGGATTTTACATGCCTGCGGTTAGCAGATCGTAAAACGATTTTATGGGAGCATTTGGGAATGATGACAGATCCGATTTACTGTCAGAAAGCTATGAAAAAAATAGACATTTACGCCAAGAATGGGTTTATACAAGGTAGAGACATTATATATACGTTTGAATCAGAAAAATACAGTCTAAACACAATGAGCGTGGAAAATCTCATCAGTCAAATATTTAGGACATAAATGATGTCCGAAAAAAGATGTGAATAATTCCGTATAATCAAACAGCTTCTGATAATATTTGTTGATAATATTTTGAAATGCAATTTTTGATAAAAGAAATATGTATGTTATAATGGAACATATAAGAAGTGAATAAAATACAGAAAAATCAGTGAAAAGGTAGAGAAATGGCAGATAGAAGGCTTTTGACTTTAAGAAAAACAATAATGTTTTATATTTGTATATGGAACATTTTTTTATTGTTCGGCTGTGCGAAGACTGAGATGCTGTCTGAGGACAATACAGTAACAAATGGAAATATTGTCAGTACCACAGGAACTATTGCAATAGAAACAGAAGCAATAGAAACAGAAGTAATAGAAACAGAAACGCAGGATGCAATCCAGCCATCTTCCGACCAACCACCGGAAGACGCGCCGGAGTACAAGATCATCATGGTAGGGGATGTACTGCTTCACACTCCGGTGGAGGAAAGCTGTCTGCAGCTGGATGGAAGTTATGATTATGATTCGCTGTTTTCCCATACAAAAGAGGAGATCGCGGCGGCAGATCTTGCCCTGGTGAACCAGGAGGTGATCATAGGCGGTGCGGATCTTGGAATCTCCGGGTATCCCTGTTTCAATGCGGATTACAGTCTCTGCGATTCATTGGTGGGAGCAGGATTCGATGTCATCTGTCATGCCACGAACCATGCCATGGACAAGGGGCGTGCGGGGCTGGTAAACTGTGCAGAGTACTGGAGAGACGAATACCCACAGATCACTGTCCTGGGTATTCATGATATTGCGGATACCTCCACTTCCTGCGGTGCAGATCCTGCGATCATTGAGCTGGGAGATATGCGGATTGCAGTCCTGAACTACACTTATGGGACCAACGGCATTTCTCTGCCGGCGGATATGCCCTATGCGGTGGATCTGTTGAATGAGGAACAGGTGGCGGCAGATATTCAGAGGGCAGAGGAATTGGCGGACTTCACCATCGTATGTCCGCACTGGGGAACGGAGTACAGGCTGACGTCAGATGTTTCCCAGGAGAAATGGACCAAGATATTTGCGGAAAACGGTGCGGATTTGATCCTGGGTACCCACCCGCATGTCATTGAACCTATAGAATGGGTGACAGATGAAGCGAGCGAGCATGAAATGCTGGTCTATTATTCCCTGGGCAATTTCGTGAACTGGACATCCGGGACGGGAGAGGGTGTCGCTAACCGTATGGTAGGCGGCATGGCCGAGGTAACACTTACGAAGAATGATAATGGAGAGGTGGAGATTGCAGATTATGGGGTGAAACCGATGATCAGTCATGTGGCTTCCGGTCCCGAAGGTGTGACAACATATTTTCTGGAGGATTATCCGGAAGAACTGGCAGAGGAAAATGAGATCGTTTCGCAGGATCCGGAGTTTTCCAGAGAATACTGTGTCAATTTGTGTGATTCCGTATGGGGAGACCTGTGGAAGACAGAGTAGACAAGTGACATATAGTCTGTTAAAATAAAAAAAGTTGTTGATGCAACAACAAAATGCGACCTATTTTGCAGAATAATCAATAAGAAATATTTTTACTGCCGGCAAGGCGGCGTGTTATAATAAAAATACATATAGGGGTACGCAAACGAGAAGAGAGAAGGCAAAGGAGGAGTTACAATGAAACAACAGTTGGAACCGTTGTTTACGCCGTGGAAGATTGGAAACTGCGAGATTAAGAACCGCATTGTTCTGACATCCATGGGTGGCACAAACCTGTTGGGATGGATGGAAGTGAACCATTTTGACAAGGATGGTGCGAAATTTATTCTTGAGATAGCGAAAAATAATTGCGGTCTGGTGCTTCCGGGATGTCAGCCGGTATACAATCCCATGTACGGACAGTGGCTGTATAAGAAGAAAAAAATGTATGAGGATCTGGCAAAGTGGATGCCGGAGTTCCACAAGACAGGAGCAAAGCTGTTCGTCCAGTTGACGGCAGGTTTCGGCAGATCATTTACCATCAGTGAAATGATGGAGACCCTGTACACCAATAAGGCATTGCGGGTACTGGCGAAACCTTTTATGGATCTCGACAAGATTACAGCCGCACCCAGCCCGTCTCCGAACCGCTGGTCAGATAAAGTTCCTTCCCGGGAGATGACTGTGGAGGAGATTCAGGAGTTCATCACCGCATTCGGCAAGACTGCAAAATTATTAAAGGATGCTGGGGTGGACGGTGTGGAGATCCATGCGGTACATGAAGGCTATCTACTGGATCAGTTTACTTTAAAATATGTGAATCAGCGAACCGATGAGTATGGTGGATCTTTTGAAAACAGATATCGTTTTGCTGTAGAGATCGTAAAAGAGATCAAGAAAGTCTGCGGACAGGATTTCCCTGTGTCTCTTAGGTACAGTGTGGAATCCAAGACCAAGGGCTTCCGTGAGGGAGCACTTCCCGGAGAAAGCTTCACAGAAGCAGGCCGTGATATGGCAGAATCCGAAAAAGCAGCGAAGTATCTGCAGGATGCCGGTTACGATATGTTAAACTGCGATAACGGTACTTACGATGCCTGGTACTGGGCACATCCCCCTATCTATATGCCGGAGAACTGCAATCTGGAGGATGTGGCGCATATCCGTAAATTCGTGGATATCCCTGTGGTATGCGCCGGACGTATGGATCCGGAGACGGCTGCGGCTGCTATTGCAGACGGAAGAATCGATGGTGCCGGATTCGCCAGACAGTTCCTGGCAGACCAGGAATGGGTGACCAAGCTGATGAATGATAAGGAGGACGACATCCGTCCCTGTATTCTGTGCCACAACGGCTGCTTCAACATGTGTCACTATAAGGGAGTTCCCAATGATCAGGCATTATCTGATTCTCTGCATCTGGCACGCTGTGCGGTAAATGCCGAGACCATGCAGTGGGAGAAGCACAAGATCGTACCCACCACCAGCCCGAAGAAAGTACATATTATCGGTGGCGGTATCGGCGGCATGGAGGCTGCCAGAGTACTGAAGCTGCGGGGACACGAACCGGTGATTCACGAGCAGACAGATCACCTGGGCGGAACCTTTATTGCTGCCAGTGCGGAAAGCTACAAGGGAAAACTGCGGGATCTTCTGACCTGGTATCGGAAGCAGATGGCAGATCTGAAAATTGAGATTCATTACAATGAAAAAGTGGAGAGTATCGCCCCATTTGCCGGTGCTCCCGTGATCATCGCTACCGGAGCAGTGCCCAGAGTACTGAAAAAAGTGCCCGGTCATGAGAAGATGGTTGAGGCATGCGAATACCTTACCGGTACTCCCGTAGGAGAAAAGGTTGCCGTCATCGGCGGCGGACTCACCGGCTGTGAGATTGCTTATGAACTGGCGCTGCAGGGCAAACAGCCTGTAATCGTAGAGATGAAAAACGATCTCATCGCCCAGACCGGAGTATGCCTGGCCAACAGCTCCTATCTGAGAGAGTGGTTCGCCTGGAAGAAAGTGCCCGTATATCTGGAAACTACGCTGCAGGAAGTAAAGGATGACAGCATCGTATGCAAGGATGCTTCCGGAAAAGAGATCACAATTCCCTGTGACAGTGTGATCAGCTCCGCAGGATACATTCCCAATCCACTGGCACCGAAGGGCGGCAATGTCAGCCTGGTAGGTGACTGTGACGGTGTAGGCAATCTGCGAAGTGTCGTATGGCGCGCTTATGAAGTTGCCATGAAGATTTAAAGGGAGGGAAATCAATGAACTTAACAAAAGAACAACAGGAAATATATGATGGAAAACAGGGAGCGACCCTGGCGAAGGTCATGCAGACGCTGGTGCGCTACGGCGAGCTGTTCGGTGCGGACGGTATGGTGCCTGTGACCAGTAAATACAACCATCTGGTAACCTCTTTCGGATTGAAAGCACTGGCGCCGGTGTATGAACTGATGAATCAGCTGATCGAATCCGGCAATGTATCCAAACAGAAATTTTCCGCCGATCCGAGACCACTGGATCCCAATGTGCCCAGTTCTTTTTTACAGGATTTTGTGTTCAAGAATTTCATGTACTCCAAGCAGGATGACTACGAGAAACAGCTGACACAGCTGGGTATCATGGAAAAGGATGCTTACACCTGCACCTGTTACATGGATGAAGTGGGAAATACCCCGGCCATGGGAGAGGTGCTGTCCTGGTCTGAGTCTTCCGCAGTGGTTTATGCCAACTCCGTATTGGGGGCAAGATGCAATCGTAACTCCGGTATCATTGACCTCATGGGCTCGGTAGTAGGCTATGTGCCCCGTTTTGGCCTGTTAACGGATGAAGGCAGAAAAGCCACCTGGATCGTTAAGATCGAGACCACGAAAAAGCCGGAAGCACAGTTGCTTGGATCTGCCATTGGTATGAAAGTGATGGCGGATGTTCCCTACATCGTAGGACTGGACAAATGGCTGGGCGGTGAGCTGGATGATGCTGCAAAGACTTATCTGAAAGACTTCGGCGCAGCGACTGCTTCCAACGGTGCGGTAGGTCTGTACCATGTGGAAAATATCACTCCGGAGGCTGTAAAATACGGAAAAGATCTGATTGCGGAGGATGCGAAGGTTTACGTGGTAGATGATGCGGAACTTCAGAGGGTCTATGAGAGCTATCCGGTGATCTGGAAAAAGAAGGATGCCAAGCCGAAGCTGTGTTTCATGGGATGTCCCCATATGAGTTTACAGCAGCTCATCGACTGGACGGAAAAAGTCTCTCAGAGCCTGAAAGAAGCCGGTAGAACCAGAGTATGTATTCCTACCGTATTCACAGCGGCACCTGCGGTACTGAAAAAATTTCAGGAGACCCCTTATGCGGAGACGTTAAAGGCAACAGGAGTCATTACTTCCTATATCTGCCCGTTAATGTATATGAACAATCCTCTCAGCGAGAAGATGCCGGTCATTACTTCCAGCAACAAGCTGCGTACCTACACCAGCGCAAGATATTATACCGATGCTGAGATCTTAGAGCAGATCACGAAGGGAGGAGCGGACAAATGAAAGAATTTAAAGGAAGAATCGTAGCCTCCGGAACCGTAACAGCCAAGGTACTGGTATCTCACGGGGGTCTGAATACACTGGCATCTTTCCAGAAGGCATTACAGTTCGGCGATAAAAAAGCAACCTGCGGAGATCAGAATAATCCCGACCTCTATGGTAAACAGATGGCGGGCAAAGCCCTGTGCCTGCCGACGACCATAGGATCTACCACCGGCGGACTGGTACTTTACTGTGCCTGCTCCATGAACAGGCAGCCGGCATGTATGCTGTTTTCCGAACCTATTGATTCCCTGGCAGCAGCCGGAGCTATTTTGGCAGATGTGTGGCTTGACAATGTGCAGATGCCTGTTATTGACAGCCTGGGGGAAGAGTTCCTGGAATATGTGAAGGATGACATGAATATTACCGTAAAAGAAGACGGTACGGTAGTAGTGGAATAGTTCAAATAGCTTTAAGAACAGCTTTCGAAGGAAACTTCGGAAGCTGTTTACTATTTTATGGAAAAACTTTTTATGGAAAAAATTTATTTTTCTGCAACCGAAAATACGATATGCTTATCTAATGTATGTGAACACAAAATACCTTGCAAGGCATCCGGCCGGATGAAGAACGGGAGGAACCATGGAGAAACTGGTGAAAAAAGCGAAAAAAGGAGACGCGGAAGCCTTCATCGCTCTGATGGAACAGAACAGGCAGAGCATGATACGGATCGCGTTCGCTTATCTGGGGAACGAAGAGGATGTTGCCGATGCCATGCAGGAGAGCATACTTTCAGTTTTTGAAAAGCTGGATACCTTACGAAGAGCTGAATATTTCAGAACCTGGCTGATTCGTATTCTGATCAACCAATGTATTGCAATGAGACGGCACAGGAGTCGGACGGTTCCCATGAACGAGGCGGAGGAAGCTTCACAGTTCTATGATTTCAGTACGGATCTGGAATTCAATGATCTGTTGAAAACTCTGCCGGAGGACAGCCGGCTGATCTTCCAGATGTATTATGGGGAACAGTTTTCCATAGGAGAGATCGCACAGCTGCTCCATATGAAAGAAAATACGGTGAAGAGTAAAATTCACCGGGGCAGAGAACATCTGAGATCGCAGATGGGTGTAGGAAAGGAGAATAGCCATGACAAACAGTCCGTTGATTGACAGAAAAATAGAGGAAGCATACGGAATTATCAGAGAAAGATCGGAAAAGAAAAAAAGACAGAGTCGAAAAAGAAAGTTTGTGCAGACGGGGGCTGCAGCTGCAGCGATTGTTGTAGCTATTGGATTCTGTGCGGCAAATCCGGTCTTGGCAAAAGAACTGCCTCTGATCGGCAGCGTGATAGAACGGGTACAGGAGCTGCTGGGGTTCCAGGAGATTCCGACAGAAGAAATTGTAACGCTGGTACCAACAGGGCAAGGAAAATACAATGCCGGGGAGAGAGAAGAGGCTGGGGACAACAATACCGGAGCCACTGGGATCCAGAGTACGGAAACCAGTGTGGAAGCTACAGAACCGGCGCAGTATCAGGTATCGGATCAGGGCTACACCATTACCTTGACGGATTATTATGCTACAAACCAGGCAATTTTCCTGGGGGTAAAAATGGAGAGCGAAGAGGGATTCCCGGAGATGTCAGCGGATAGTGACGGAAAAAGCCAGATCATGATCGCAACACTGGAGGAGTATTCTTTCCGAAGCGGCGATCCGGTACACGGGGGCAGGGCGCTTGTGGGGCAACTTGTGGATAAACATACTTTTCTGGGACTGATCCGTATCGATTACAAATCGATCCAGACAGGGGATCAGGGATACTATGAACAGATTCCGGAAGACATGACACTGCAATTGGAAATTCCGTATTTTTTCCTATATCCGAAGGGGGCTTCCAAGGAGACAGTACGCGGAAGCTGGAAATTCACGGAGCTTTCAGTCTCCCAGAGCGATAAGGAAATGCAGGTCATAGAGATAGGCGAAACGAATGCAGCGGGCTTCGGGCTGGACAGAATCGAAGTCTCTCCGGTGGAGCTTACGGTATATGACATTTTCCCGGAAGATCATCTTGTTGTGACCGTAGTGTTGGATAAAGATGGAAGAAAACTGACATACGCAGGAAACAATACCAACGAGCTGGCGGTCAGCGGATACGATATATCCGAGATCACAGTGTACCTCTATGATTATGACGAATACATGGAGATCAAGGGGCTGGCACTGGGAGAAAATCCGACAGCATTCCTGGAAATACTTGAGAAAAATGCTCTTTATGAAAAAAAGATTTCGATAGAAACAGACAAGTCGTAGTATATCTGCTGTGCCAACCGCAATGACAGCTGAAGGCGTAGTTAGCATAGCTGCGGTTCATGGAAAGCAGAAAATAGTGAAGCTACAGGCGAAGTGGAAACAAAAACGGCTTTCGGAGATCTCCCGGAAGCCGTTTGTTGATGGATTTAAAATCGCTGATAATGCACCGCACATATTATTTGGTCAGCTCGGCAACGACCTGGTTAATCACCTTGCCGTCAGCCTTACCCTTCAGTTCGCCCATAACAGCCTTCATGATCTGCCCTTTATTTTTCGTAGCCAGAACATCTGCGAATTTCTCTTCCAGAATTGCCTTGACTTCCTCAGCGGAGAGCATCTTAGGAGCAAATTCGCTCATGATCTCATAGCGCTTCTTGTATTCTTCCAGCAGCTCGGTACGGTCTGCGGGGCAGGTATCGATCTGCTCCTTCACGGATTTGATCTCTTTTAAGATGGCTTCGTTGGCCATCTCATCGGGAATGTTGTCACGGCAGCCGTTGTCGATTCCTTTTTTCTTTACAGCGGATACCAGTGCGGAGATGGCATCCTTTCTGAATTTATCCTTTGCCTTCATGGCAGCGATCATAGCATCCTGTAATTCTTTTAATTTCATTGTGGTCTCCTCTCTGGAACAAAATCTCCAAATGTTTTCTGTGTTTTATTATACTCTCACAGATGAAAACTGAAAAGAAGAAAATGTGAATATCTGTCAGCTTATATCCGGGTTGTTTACACAGATATTACATGTTGCTTACCTGCCCAGGATAGTGTCGCTGCAACAGTTTTGGTAACATATAATGCGCCTTGGAGAAAAAAGCAACTGCGAAACAGGATGTAGCGTATCATAGCACGAATTCGTGAGCGGATGGTACAATGAACACGAAATAAGATGTATATAAAGACACGGGAATTAACACAGGATGGAAGGAAAGAAGTAGAAGAATGACATATAGTGAAATCAGAAAAAATGAAGAAGTACTGGCATTTATTAAAAAGGGAAATGCGAATCTGGGTGCCATGGGATTCACCGATCATTCGGAGGCGCATTCGGGACTGGTGGCAGAGCGGGCAGCGGAGATTCTGAAAAAATTTGGGTATCCGGAAAAAGATATTGAACTTGTGAAGATCGCCGGATTTATGCACGATATCGGAAATGCGGTGAACCGTAGCCATCATGCAGAGTACGGGGCGCTGCTTGCAAATGATATTCTGAAGAAGACAGATCTGCCCCTGGAGGACCGGGTGCAGATCGTGTCTGCTATCGGATTGCATGACGAATCTACCGGCGGTGCTACCGATCCCATCTCAGCGGCGCTGATCATTGCAGATAAGACCGATGTCCGCAGGAGCAGAGTCCGGGAGAAGAATAAGGCAACCTTCGATAAACATGACCGCGTCAATTATGCGGTTACGGATACGAAGCTTAAGATCAATGTGGAGAAGAGAGTGATTTCACTGAATCTGCAGATTGATCCGAAAATCTGCAGTATGTATGAGTATTTTGAGATATTCCTTGGACGTATGATGATGTGTAAGCGTGCAGCGGAAGTGCTGGAGGCATCCTTTAAGCTGACCGTGAATGGGGCAAAGGTATTGTAAATAGAAATTTAGCGAAATATCCCCGTAGCCCTTGGCAGGGTATAAGAAACGC
>ERZ836358.2613-NODE-2613-length-13381-cov-3.721522_pt1 | contig 13381 bp, 8 predicted proteins | sample MGYA00519942_ERZ836358 | MGnify/ENA primary metagenome ERZ836358 (study PRJEB31850, sample SAMEA3708798) | human gut metagenome | biome: human gut; feature: human-associated habitat; material: faeces | place: China | collected 2014 ...
GTCCTCCGACTACGTCTTCGACGGCACCGCCGAGGTGCATGACGAGGAGGAGCCCTTCAGCCCCCTGTCCGTCTACGGCCAGACCAAGGCCGCAGGCGACATCGCCGTGGCGGGCTGCCCGCGCCACTACATCATGCGCTCCAGCTGGGTCATCGGCGAGGGGCACAACTTCGTCAAGACCATGCGCATGCTCTCTGACCGCTGCGCCTCCGCGGACGACGCCCTGGAGCAGGTCACCGTCGTTGACGACCAGCTGGGCCGCCTGACCTTCACGCGCGACATGGCCGCCGCCATCTTCCACGTGCTGGAGAGCAAGGCCCCCTACGGCACCTACGGCTGCACCGGCTCGGGCGCCGTGAGGAGCTGGGCCGACATCGCCCGCGCCGTCTTCGAGGCCGCCAACGGCAACGGTGACAAAGTGGCCCCGGTCAGCACTGCCGACTACTACGCCAGCGCCGCCGGCCCCATCGCCCCGCGCCCGGTCCACTCCGCGCTCGACCTCTCCAAGCTGGAGTCCGCCGGCTTCCACATGCCCGACTGGGAGGAAGAGCTGGGGGAGTACCTCAAGACGCTCTAGTCGCTATTTATATTGCGAGGGTAAAGGCCGCCGTTCTCTAACGGCGGCCTTTCTTGCGCCTAGCGTAAAGTCCTGCCGCGACAAGAGCGGCGGCGGTCACCAAGCTAATTGCAAGCCCCGCAGATGCTGTCGAGGGCAGCCTCACGTGGTGGTCGTAGAGGAAGTCGAGGCAGGCCAGTGCATCGGCCTCGGCCTCCCTGCTTGACCGTTCTAGGTATCCAAGTCGCCCTCTTCTTCGTGATCGTTGTTGCCCAACTCAGGAGTCTAGGAATGATATTCTCGGTTGCAGCTGGTATGATTGGGAGGCGAGTCGCAGGTTGCCGCTAACACAGGCTGCGGCCATGGCGATTCGGATAGAAAACAGGTCGGGCCATTTGGTGAGGGGAGTCGATTGCTACGGTGGATGAGACGAGGACTGACGGGGATTCCGCATCCGCCCGCACGGATCTCTCCGAGGCGCTACGCGAGTCGAAGGCGATGCGGCTTAGCATGGCGAAGGCCCTGAGCGAGTCCGTCGCATATACCGAGATGATGCATAAGACGTCAGAGGCGGTTTGCGCCAGCATGGCGCCGGCCCTCGCAACTTTTGCCGACAGCATCAAATCCATTACGGCGGACGTCCGCCTCGACTCCATTCGTGCGGTCCTCGATTCCATCAACTCCAGCGGCTGGCTCTCTTCCTATCGAGCCTCCGAGGTCGAGAAGGTTGTTTCCGCCCAGCAAGAACTTCTTGCGGCATGTATGGTCTCGATCCAGACGCCCGCCATTCGGGACATGGTGGACCGCTTTGCGTCTAAAGACTACTTCGGCGTCTACGAGAGCCTTGCCAACAGCCTTTCTGGGCTGACCGTCAGGGGTCCCGACATCGCCCTCCTTGGCAATGTCGGCGGGCTTGTCGATTCCCTCGGGGATTTTGGCTATGGCGGCTCGATACCGCGTGGTGCCAAGACCTTCGTGAGAGAACTCAGCAAGGCCTCGCTCGAGCGGCTCTCCGTTAGCGAAGATGTCTCGGTCGACATCAGGGGGAAGAGGTTGCTCGTCACGAGGTCCGTGACGGATCCCGTGACGGACCTCGTGGTCTGCAGTTGGGCCTGCAATTTGGCCGGCGATGATTCCGGCGAGGTATCCGCGAACGTTCGCTCGTTCAACGTCCTGACCTCGTCCCTGTCCTTCCTTGAGGGGCTGACAGAGGTTGACATGATGGAGCTTCAGCAGCTCTGCTCGGATGAGCCCGCCTTCGCAATGGATTGTAAGGCCGGTAGGGTTATCTGGGAGACGGTTCGTGACTGGAGGGATGCAATTTCGTTCGACAGGCCGGTCTATTACCATGCTCGGCTAAAGCCCGCGGGGACGGCCCCGTACCTTAAGGACGACATGGCCAAAGCACCCCGACTACTTGTGAAAGCGGGAAGGTTTAACGGCCCGCAGAAGGCTTACTACTACTTCTCTGACACAGAGCACGGCGCGATGCAGGAGATTGGGAAGCACGGTTCGGGGGACGAGGCCCAGGTCGCCGAGATAGAGGGCAGGCGCGACGTCCGCCTCATCGACCTTTCCGGCGTGGGCCGCGGGACCAACTACTTCCTGAAGTACCTTCGGTTTCCATTCACCAACACCGACCAGGTCATCCCGCCGGAGTACCTCGTGCCAAACTTCGTCGCCCAATGCTGCCGCCATGCCGGCATCGACGGAATCAAATACTACGGCAGCAAGACGTACAGCAACTACGTGGTTTGGGATGACGGCTTGTTCCGCATCGCGTCCATGCGCGTGGTTCCCATCGAATAAGGCTGGTATGACAGCTGAATTCGATGTGGTCGGCTTCTTCGATGAGCTCATGTGCGCGCTTGGGGAGATTGCAGGCTACGTCGGCGTGGTCGACCATGGGCGCTAGCCCCCTCTACGGGTAAATGAGCCGATTCTAGCGAACGCATTTTACAATGTGGGGAGATTCGTCGTGTTCGGTTATCCTTCGTTAAAGGAAGGGCTGTGGAACGGCGTGCGTCGATCTGACTCTTTATAATTGAGGCGATAGAGGGAGGGTGCCGCAGTGAAAGCCTTAGTTTCCATACATCCAAGATTCGCACGACTCATTCTGTCGGGAGAGAAGAAATGCGAGTACAGGAGAAGGCTGCCGGCAAAACCGATATCGGGTATCGTCATCTACGCAACATCTCCCGTTTCGAGGATCATCGGCGAGGCGGGGGTGGAGGCCATGCCCTTTTTAGAAAAGGGGGAGCTCTGGCGGCAGACGTCTTCGTTCGGGGGGATTTCCAAATTCGAGTTCGAGAATTATTTCTACGGCATGGAGATGGCCGGCGCGTTGCTGTTATCCCATCCGGTTGCGTATGACCATCCATTTCCAATAGAAAAGGTGGGTCTCGTTAGGCCGCCGCAGTCGTTTTGCTATCTGAGTGAGGAAGATGAATAGCTTCGCTTTTTGGTGCCGACCTAACGAGGGCGGCGGAGAAGATCGCGTCGACGGCCGGGGTATCGAGGCGATGGTCAACATAAATCTCTGGATTGCGGATAGCCTGGAGCACGGGAAATCGAGTACAACGGCATTCGATTTCGGCCTGATGCTATCGTCCGCCTGCTCCGATGGTCAGGACGACGGGAAAGCGGGCGATACTGCTCAAGGCGACGAGAAATCCGAAGACCTGAAGGGAGACGTTTCGATTCTCGATTCTATCAAGGGAATATCCCTTTACTGCCCCTTCAAAATAGATAAGAGCTGCTTTTCTGATTTGATGCCGAAGCTGAACAAAGAGACCCTGGGCGCGATATTCAACGATCGGTGCCGCGTTTCCGAAGTCGATTTTACCTCACGCTATGTCGAGGTGAATCTTGCGAACGATGAAAGCAGGGGTCCGTTTCTCCTTTTGTCGTGCGACGCGCTGAAGTTCGAAGAGTGCGACGGCGGCGCGGCAACCGTCATCAATATAGATTTCCCCCATATTGCGAGAGAGGTTGGCGGCGAGTCCCGCAGGGTTTACGTGAGATTTCGCTTACACATCGATCAAAATAGCGGCTTGGCCAAGCGGAACGACTCTCGCGACAGGTTGTTTACCAGCGCGTTCAGCCGGGAGGAGGCGATCGATCTCAGGATCAACGACTACCGGACGCTGAGCGATGAGATGAGGGAGAAGGTCGACGGCGTGGACCCGGGCGCCTATCCTCTCAAATCCGTTATCGTGCACACCCTCCTCATGGCGCGGACGAGCGTTGCCGTTGAGTCCTTCGAGGACCTTCACGAAAAACGTCTGCTGGAAGGGGATAGCGTCTGGGGAGGCTACCTGCCAGAGGGGCTCTCGGCCTCTGACGTGGTGGCATGGCATTGGAGGAAAAAGATCGACAGGCCGGGGGACGGTTACAAGATGTACCTCAAGCTGAGCTATTCGGTGTGCAATTGGGGTACGATCGCCCTGTACTTACTCTTCCTGACTGCGTTTTCCGTGTTTACCAACGTACTTGCGACCGTGCTCTGCGATTTGACTCGGCTTGGGGCAATCGGAGCTGCTGGCGCCAGCCTCGCGGCGTGCGTCGTTCTCCTCGTTGTGTTCGGTGTGTTCAGAGTTCGGAAACCGCTTGGCCGACGTTTTCGGTCCTGACGCAATGGTATTCTATATCTGAAGAGAGAGGAGGGGTCGTCATGGAAAGACTGAAAATCGTTTCCGTCGAGAGCAAGGCCGAGGTAGGGCGGCTACACGCAATTTGCCGCGGCAGCTTCAAGCGGTATTATCCGGGGTTTGATGGATGGTATCGTGCGAAGGTCCTCCCGGGCATCGGATCCTCCAGATGGGTGCTGAAGGCCATCTCGGGAGACAGAATGGCCGGCATCTGTATCGTCAAAGACGACGGCGCGGAAAAGAAGATTTGCTCGCTGCGCGTGGACGTCAACCACCGCGGACGGGGAGTAGGGACTGCGCTGATCGCGGCCTCCATCGAGCTCCTTGATGATGAGAGGCCTCTTATAACGGTTCCCCAGGAGGTAATGCCGTCCCTATCTCCCCTGCTTGAGAAATTTGGGTTTGAGGCGATGGCGGAGTATCGGAACCTTTACCGGGAGGGTGCCAGCGAGTTTTTCTATAACGGTACCCTTGCGTCCAGCACCGGGATTGCCGAAACGTTTGATGTGAGGTCGTCTCTTGATCTGGTGTTTCGATAGTTCCGTCGAATGACAAAACCTAGAAAGATGCAGGCCGCTGATTTCGGGTTGATGTAGGGCAGGGTCCAGAAATTCTGGACCCTGCCTAGTTTTGGGTTGACCGCGCGATAAGGGGCGCCTTGGCTTTCGCTACACCTTGTTGTTCTAGGCTTATGGGGCTAAAGCGATCGACGAGTGACTGCAGAACAAGCCCGATGACCTGTTCAGGGCGATGCTGCTCGAGCTCATGGAGCTGCGCTACGGTTCGTCCTCAACCATCTTCTGCACGCAGTACAGGTCGAAGGACTGGCACGCCAGACTGGGCGGCTGGGTTCACGCCGAGACGATCATGGACAGGATCGTGCACGGCACCGTCTGGCTTGAGATGGGAGACGTCAACATGCGCGACATATACGGCTGGCGGTACTGAACGGACACCGGCGGTACCGATTCACGATACCGCCGGTACAGTCCAACAATGTTCGCGGTACGCAATCGCGCAAATACTCAGTCAGACGAAGTGATGCTTACGCCAACTTTGGGGACACGATCCTCAAATATGGGAAAATATTCGCATTGTATTTTACTGAGATTTGGAAGGCTTGCGATTTGTCATTGGGATGCGTTCAGCCAGGTGTCGGGGATCCATATTGGTTCGAGTGGTATGTCGGTCTCGACTACGTAATCTCCATGTTTGAAAAAGACGGCGATATTGAATCCGTTACATTCCAGAAAGCTGGTCTCGAAGGAGTTGACGATGTCGTCGTTCGTCGCTCGCATGGGTTACCTATGGTATGTGTCCAGGTAAAGCACAAGAAAATGTCAACATCTAGCTCAAGCAATTTGACGTTTGGTGCGCTGATTTCGGAGAGGGAACCGAGCGAGGGAGGTGCCTCAAAGAAGTCCCTCTTGGCTTCTCTTGCAGCAGGATGGAAGCAAGTTGTAGAAGAAGAGGGTAAAAGCCCTGAGATTGTTCTGTATACGAATCGCGAAATGGGTCCAAACATGAGCGATGGAGTGTACAAGGGCAAGGCTTATAAGAGGCTTGCGCTTAATAAGTTTTGGAGTGAGGTGTCCGCACAACTCGAGTCGGCCACATCATTTTCCAAAATTGTTTTTCCTGATTCGAACCTTGAAATCCAATGGAAAGAATTCGCAGAATCGACGAAACTTGACGAGGCCGATATTCTGCCCTTCCTAAAGAACCTTACATTTGAGACGGGGGCTCCATCCTTAAACGAAAAGGAGACTGAGCTAGTAGGCAGGGTGAGAGATGAAATATGTGCAGGCTCTCAGGAACTCGCCTCGAGGGTCTTCGATGCTCTGGTGGCAGAACTCAGGAGATGGACAACAGCTGCCGGAAACAACGTTGTCACTGCCGACATTGCCCAAAAATGCATTTGCAAGTTGAACCGAAACCCTCTTGAGAAGCCGATCAAGGTTCCCGTTCCCGTTCCGGTTTTTCCAAGCAGGGAAAGAGTATGCTCATCTTTGTGCGAAAAGCTGAAATCGTCCAGTAGCAAGGTGGTCTTTCTCCAAGGGCGCCCTGGCTCTGGAAAAACGAGGCTGGTCAGCTGTCTTTGCGAGAGGATGGACCCGCATCCTGTCAGGTTCTACGCATTCAAGCCTTTGGATGTTGATGACTTCAACTATTCACCCGATGCCGGCATCGTTTCCCCTAAGGACCTTTGGAGCACCCTCCTGAATCAGCTTCGGGAAGTACCTGAACTAGCTGGAGACATGCCCCACATACCTATTGTTAACGAAATCTGCACTGAAGACGAGCTTCGGGGTGAGGTATTGAGGCTTGCTGAGGCGCTTTCGGATAAACGGGGATGTAGGACGACTATCGTCATAGATGGTATCGATCACGCAGCGCGAGCCAAGGAAAAGCTAACCTTCTTGAAGCATTTGCCTTCTCCAGATTCCATCCCAGAAGGTGTTCGAGTCGTTGTGTCGGGTCAGCCTGCTAACTCGTATCCCTCCTATCCCCAATGGCTCAAGAGAGAGCATGCAGGTGTTGAGGTGATGGACGTTCCCGATCTTGATTTTGATGATATCTTGATGCTTCTTACGGAAAGGGCGAGCCTCTCCAGCCATGAGAATCTGGTCTTAGCCAACGAGATCGTAAACATGACCAAGGGGAACACACTGTCTGTGGTGTATGCCGTGCACACCGTCGCCAAAGAGGATAGCTGTGACTCCGCTATTGAGAAGTTAAGGTCGTCAGGTCTTTCGGACAATGTTGAAGAGTACTACGAATCCATCTGGCAGAGGGTTAACGAAGAGGTCCAGTGCCATCATGGCGGCGGATCAAACGCGTTGAATCTAATTGTTTGCTCGATGCATCTCTTCGATGGAGCCGTCTACCCAAGGCTCCTTTGCAAGGCATTCCCTGATGACTTCTCTGGCGAGCATGTGGTAATAAGGGACATTTCTACGCTCCTCCCATTAATGAGGACCTGTGCTGATGGGTCATCGCGCCCCGTGCATAACGACTTCAGGCTCTTCGTGAGCGCTAAGGCTTTGATGCCCGGCATGGAGGGATATCTGGACTATGCTTCTAATAAGCTCGCGGATGCTGCTTTGGGAATGGAGGGTGACGTGGTCAGGTCGTGCTACGCCATCCGCCTGCTTGCCAGCGCAGGGCATGTGGAGGAGTGCATCGACCTGTTCGACACATCATACGTAATCGACGCGGTGGCTCACGGAGTCCCTTGGCAACTTCTTCGAGAACAGGCGAAGACGACATATGAGTTGGCATGCGAGTCTAGAAATCTTGAAAAAGTATTTAAGGTCCAACTTGCGCTGACAACGCTATCTCAGATAAACGAACATTTCGAATACTGGCTCGAACGCAGGCCTTTTCTCCATCTTGAAGCCTTAGTGGGTATGGATTACGTGGTTCCGCCTCTTTGCGAGAATACGGCCGATCAATATGCAACGATGCTCGACAGGTGCTTGTGGCTGTCGAAGGAAGCGGGATGCGCAGAACTGAGCAACGAGCTTTATAATATCTGGCTTTCGGGCCTCACCCCCGCGAAGGCGGCAGAGATACTGTCTAGAGCAGATGGGGATGATGGGCGGTATAGGCACGAGGACGGCCCGTCAAGGTTCATGTCTTCGTGGGGTGCGTTCTCCGCTGCACGTGGGCATAGCTATGACGAGCTTCGCATTAATCACAGCCCCTTACTCGACACAGAATACTTGCTGTCCTGTTTCAGGGATGCTTACGTGAGGGGTACTCTTGAGTGGGCCACAGCAGAAGACAGCGTTTCTGAAAGGATAGCCGAAATCCCGATTTCAGCAGATGCCACCACGAACATGATGAGGGATGTATTGTCCGGCGCACTTTCTGCTTCGCGTGTTGCACGATGTATTCTCTTTTCATGGCTTGCGCGTTACTCATTCGAGTGGGAGCTTGGGACGTTGGCCTATGCCCTTTGCCTATCTGAGGGAGAAGCCGTGCCTGAAGCAAAGAGAGAGCGACCGCTACTGGCTCCGAGGGAGGGTAATGTCTACAACCAAGATTTTTCGCTTGCCCTGTTTGCCGAGGCATTTATCTTCGGTTTTGAATCTGTCTGCAGCGGCTTCGATTCTCTTGTGTTGAGCGCTCAAACGGCAACTGACTGGATCGACGGTTCCCATAGGGAATACCTGCCGTTCGTAAGGACGCTAAGAGCCGCCGTCTGTCTTGGATATTCCATGGGGCACGATAAACCCATACTTCCGGGAACCAAAGAGGCTCTTGTGCTCGAGGAATGGACCCAGGCCCCGTCTTGCCCAGGAGCGCTCGTAATCGAGACGTGCGCTGTTCCCTACATGGTCTTTGTAGCTGAAAGAGGAAGGGCTCTCTGCGCGCGGGCGCTTGAAGAGAAGAGTCTTGATAGTTTTATCTTTTCTAATCACGCCCTCTGTACGAAGCTGCAGATACTTAATCATCTTCAGAGGGCTGGCAGCGCCCTTCCAGGGAAATACCTTCTGAAAGAGTATGGACCCGACGGTTCATTCTTGCTGGCATCCCAAGAAGCTGCGCAGATTCACGGCCTGCTAAAACCCTTGCTTCTCACTTACGATAAAGAGCTCGCAGTGCATTGTGATGAGGCCATCCTCTTCGGTTCTGCCAGATTTACCGATCACAAGGACTACTCCCTGTCCAATCTGATTGAATGCTTCGAAGCGCTTTCTGACCTTGGCGCGGTGACAGAAGCCCAAGCGCTTGAACTTCTTGAGCTGGACAACGCTGCAACTTTGTCAGGATACAACAGAATGTCGGATGCGTTGCTGGAGGCGGTGGCACGTTGGGCAATAAGCGTGAGCCCGTCGCAGCTGTCGATGATTCGCTCTTGGCGGAAAGAGTACAGATATGACTATTCCCTCATAGAGTGCCAGCTGAGGGCTATGCTGATTCGGGCGGAGTGCCTGAATGACGTGCTTGCGGTTTTTGCCGGCCTACTTGGGCATGCGCCATGCTGCTCAACAGAAGACATGAACGGCATCCGTGGCTATCTTGAGATTTGCGGCAAAAGGGCGGAAGAGCTTGGATGCAAGCTCGATTTCTTCGATGCAGTATCTGAAATAAAGAATGCCATCAAAGATGCTCCAAAGCACAATCCACCTCTGCCTAATGCCGGTAAAGCTTCTTCAGGTGGCCAACAAGATTTCGGACCCCTTTCGGACTCTGAAGTAAAGGAAGCCGCCTTCCGTCAGAAGATTGATTGCTGGCATTGGGAACCCGTTGCTGAAGCGTGCGCAGAGCTAGAGAGGCGCGGATTCGATAATGACGAGATCTACAGCAGTCTTGCGGAGTCGAGGGGCTTCGCCCTTTCAAAAGAGGGATGGGTTCATCACTCCGCAGCTCTTACACAGCTTGTCGATGGCATAGCAAGCTATGCAGACGATGATTCGTTTTACAAATTTCTTTCGTATCGAAACGAAGGGCTGGATCGATATGGCTTCAGATCGGCGTCGAGCGATATCGCGTCTGCCGTCAGGGTCAGGACGAAGGCAAAGAGTCCCACCCTTTTTGAGACTATATTTGAACTCGAATGCGACAGCAAAAGAAGATGGATAACCTGCAACGGCAGATGTAATCCTCCAGTCTTGGAGAAAGAAGTTCGTAGTTTGCCGGAACCTGCTTCATTGCCAGAGCTAGCGACGGATATCCTTCTTGATTCTATCGTCCCGCAGGATCCGCATAGGCTGGAAAACGCAGTGAGGGGAATCTCATGGGGAGGGCTGCACGTGCGGGGGATAATTAACCGTGTATGTGTGGCGTTGCCAACAATCGACCCCTTCGGACGAACTCTGCTGGAGAAGGTCCTCGACCGTTGGATGCGAGTCTGTCCAGAAGAAGACGATATCCTAAATTGCCTCTATGGGATCTTCGACGCATTGACGAGGGCAGATGAAGCTTGCGTCCTTTCATTTGCGACGAGAGAGCCCGGGATTATTCTTAAGTCTGATGTGGATGCCCCGGTGCCTACTGGGAGTGGGAGCTCAAAAATCCCGTCTCTCATAAAGAACTATCTTTCGACGGTTCGTCTCTACTGCAATGATGACTGCGCCGATATAAAAGACGATATCGAGTCATTTGCTGAAGGCGAGGCGGCGCTTTTCATCAAAAGGTACATGAGAAATGACGAGACTATTCTCCCTATTGGCCGACTTGATCACTACTGTCAGGAACTCCTCTATGCCGAGATGTGTCGTGGCCGTTGGCGGAATGTTCCCGGCTTCATTTCAGCGTCGATGCTCGTTGACCCGGCTGATGCATGGGTTATTTCTCAGCTTCCCGTCTGCAAAGACCTGTCTGCGTTCGGGGTATCTGAAGCTATCGCCTTTTTCGAATCAGGCGACATGTCCGCCGGGGCTAGTCTTGTCCAAAGCTTGCCCATATGTGAACTAAACGAGGGAGAAGCATGTCTGGGATGGAAATTGTACATACCATACGGAAGCGGGATGGAATACGAACAATACGGCACGGCTCGAATATCACCTTTGGGTTGTGAACGCCCCGATAACGTTATCGATAGGGAGTTCGGGTGCTATGGTCTCCAAATCTATAGAGGAGGGGGAAGAGCGTCTCGCGTCTCTGATGGCAGCGACTCCTTATGTAATGCGCTGGCAGGTTGTATAACCATGACGTTTTGCGACTGTCAGGTGTTCCCTTCTTTTGCTATGAGGAAGCTCGGATTTGAGCCTCTGCCCAAAAACCCTATGACTTGGGTTGATGAGGAGGGAAATAAAATTGCTTGGTTTGAGCAATATATATTTCCTGTCGAGAAAGGATATCGTCCTTCCGCTTATTACCGGCAGCCTCGATTATGGCGCTGGGATTGTGATGTGGAAAGGATTGAGAAGGCAGCTTGCAAAAGAGGGTTTAGAGTTTACTGGGCAATTGAATCCAGCATGCATGTAGATCAAATAAAAGAAAAGCATGACATGCTCGAACTCGCAAAGCAGAAGTCTCCATTCGAAAAAGAATGCGAGAAAGATTACACAGACGGGATTCAACGCTAGTCCGTTTTGTTGGTGATTGGCTGTTAATAACCGCAGGTCAAACAAACTGTGACAAATTTTCCCAGTAGTCCGACGACCCCTCACATCATCCGAAGATGAGGGAAAGCCGGCGCGTCAACACGCTGTCGAGTCGTCGGCGTCGAGGAAGCCGCGCGAGCGCGGCGCCTCGCGATGGGAGCAGAACGCCTCGACCGCGCCCCTTTTGTCTAGTCTTGCTGCCCTTCGTTATGATGGCTCTTTTCGTTGATGCTTTCATCGGCCTTTTCGTTGACTAGCCACTTTGACCATAGCGGGCACTTCTCCCAGCCGTCTCTGAAGCCCATGGCTCGCCATTCCTCGCGAGGCAGCCTCTCTTCCATGAGATCGAGGAGGCGCGACCTCCATGAGGTGTCCGGCGCGATGGTCTCGAGCATGTAGCAGAGCACAGTGAGCGTGCCGAACATCTTGTGGTTGCCGACCTCGTGGGGCTCGTGCCAGGCGGTGTCATCCCTTGGAATCATGGGTTTGGTGCCAATCGTCTTGTTCCAGAGGCGACCATGGTGGGCGCAGCAGTTCCTCACAGTGTTGAGCGCAACGAGCCAGGATTCGGCTACCTTGGCGCTGACTCCGAGCTTGCCCGCTGTTATCCCTCGCGCTCGAGTTTGCCGACGAGTTCTTCTCAGTCTGCCATGAGGCCGCGCGAGATCAGCAGGTCCGCCTGCTCGTCGTAGGCGAGGCTTAGGATTTGCAGAAGAGCTTCTGATGGCAGCTTTCTGGCAAGGACGGGGAAGGCCTAACGCCTTGCCCGGGCTCCATCCAGCTCCGCCGTGCAGCTCTCGAGCACGCACCTCACGGCGGCCATCTCCGATGTTCCGCCTCCTCCCAGGCGACGTCGTGCTCAGCCGCGGCCCTGAGCACGACGGAGACACCGGCCTTCGACGCATATAGCGCGGCGGTGATCGCGTTGAGCGACAGGTTCGACGACCTCAGCCTGAGTACCTCCTTCGCCGGTATCCTTCTTGCCATGATCCGTTCCTTTCTCTCGACTACCGGTATGGCTCTCGAACATGCAGGAAGCGGACCGGTAGGGCGCGGGCGTAGATACGAGCGGCACTCAAGCGCGCCGCGGGCGGTGCTGAAGGGCAATATCCATGTTTTTGGATGGCGGTATTGAAGCGCGCTACAGGTGGTACGGAGAAAGACGATTACTCAGGCTATATCCGGCAAGATCAACGATATCGCAGCTGTGAATAACCTATTTACCGCTTTCTCCCTAGCTCTATGCTGCAATTTTATTGTCGTTACCCTTATGTGTCTCAAGCGTATTGACGTGTGCTATCAAGTTATTTCTCGTTTTTAGGGGCGGAAGAAGTAAGGGGGGGCATCAGTCAGCTTCGACTACGTTAGTAGTCGTCTACTGTGGACGCTAAGCAACTGCTGGCGAACTACAAGGGCGTGCCCCAGAACCTTATCGAGGTCCTTGCAGACGCCAACCGCACGCGCAAGGACTTCGTGGCCGACGAGGTGCTGGAGATGGTGTGGGACCGCCTGTGCGAGGGCAAGTCGAAGCCGGTCGTGAGCGTGCAACGCGTGACGATGAAGTCCAACCCGACAACTTCCGCGCGAGCTCAATCCAAGGCGTCATGAAGCGCGTGAAGGCCAAGGGCGTGCCCGTGGTGGTCTACGAGCCCACGCTGGACGCGCCGGAGTTCTTCGGCTCCGAGGTGACCCACGACCTGGAGGCCTTCAAGGCCGGCTGCGACGTGATCGTGGCCAACCGCTGGAGCGACGAGCTCGCGGACGTGGCGGACAAGGTCTACACGAGGGATCTGTTTAAGCGGGACTAGTCGCGATATTTGTTTCTTTGCGTGTTTGCTATAGATTTCTTTGCCTCATACCCTTCATTTCTGTTAGGACCTTGATTTAGTTCGCCTGGCGATGCGAAGGATGTGCGCCTTATACTAATGACACGTATCTAGAACTATTTGCTGTCGCAAACATCATGACTAAATAACGTTCTATAAAGGAGGAAAGGAATGTTTGGAAAAGTCAGGAAAACCAGAAGCGATTGCACGGTTGGCACCTACGAGAAGAAACACGACCTTCCCACGGGGACACTTAGGAACTCTGATGGACGTAAAGCCCGGCAGGATAAA